>Ga0123357_10000313_pt1:0-45000 | contig 46219 bp, 41 predicted proteins | sample TergutEmb28metaG_FD_89873 | JGI IMG/M metagenome (GOLD analysis project Ga0123357, IMG submission 89873) | Embiratermes neotenicus P4 segment gut microbial communities from Petit-Saut dam, French Guiana - Emb289 P4 | ecosystem: Host-associated > Arthropoda: Insects > Digestive system >...
CGCCTGAAAATCATAGGTGATGCCCACCCACGTGCGGGTCATCATATGCAACGTGTTGAACGCGGCGATATTCCCCGACGTGACCCCATCGTCATACCCCGCATACGGATACCCATTGTCCCCAATACTCATATTCGGAGCACCCTGCTCCACCCCCACCAACGACACCGCCGCCGGAGCGACATCCACCGTCGGATCAATCCTCACCGGGAACACCCGCCCAGGGTCAGCCAACCACGACTGATCCACACAGATCGTCGCCATCGCCGACACCCCCGAACCCGTCGTGACCATCGACACCCCCGACGACACCACGCCCGCCCCATCGACCATCGCCGGAGCCACCAAGGCGAACACCACATCACCCGACACGACACCCCCCGACGACCGTGTCGCCCGCGCCGCCACCGTGCCCACCGCCTCCGACCCCACCACCAGGCCACTATCCGCCCTCACCGTGAACGAGACATCCGGAACCACGACCAAGTGGTTGACGACAATGTCCTCCTTGACCACCGACCCGACCAACGTGTACTGCACATCAATCCCCGCATACACATCATTGAACACAATCGCATTACCCCTCGCCACCGGACGAGAATAATCCCCACTGACAGGGATCACCTCCAACTCGTACCCACCACGAGCGAACACCACACCATGACCCGCATCCATCACCGCCGGAATCGACACCCGGAAATCATTCGCCGCATTCGTGAACGACACCACGCCGTTTTGATTGCCCGGCACCAAAGTGTTGTCCACCACCTGGGTCACACCATCAGCATCCACATACGTGGCCTGCACCCCACCCAACACCGTCGAATACGACCGAGGCCCCGTCCGATACGTCACCGACCCGGCGTCAGCCGACACCACCGGCCCCGGCGCGACCGGGGCAGAATAATACGGCTGAGGATCACGCAACACCACATCCACAGCCGACCCACCCACAGGCACACTGTTCGTCGCCGCCCCACCCGGCTGCGGAACCGCCGACTCCACCGGCGACACCGCAGGAGCATCCACCGGTTTGGCATGCGCCACCCCAGACGGGCCCACACCCACCACCAACGCCACACCGACCACCACCACAACACACCCCATCACCACCCGACGAACAGGCCACACACCACCCAACGCCCGCGCCGGGCGAACCGCACGCCGAGCCCGCGACAACAACCAGACACCCATACCCGGGCCACCGGCACGAGCGAACACTGTCACGCTGACACACAAACCCACCCCCACCACGACAACCAACCCGACCACCCGGACAACCCACCACACCATGCCACTGCCCAGACTCGCGAGCCGCCACACCCCGACCGCCACAACAGACGTGACAACCACCACCAGCAACGGCGCATACACCCGACCCAGACGACGCACCGTCGCCCGTGACCAGACCCACACACCATCCATGCCCCACAACACGATCGACAACAACACCGGCACGACCAACACAGCCACCACCCACGCGACCAAGTCGACCACCACATGCAGCCTCGGCACCGGGACCCCGCCCACCATCCCCACCACCAGACCCGTCACACCAGTCACAGCACCCACCACAACCAGCAGCGCCACCGCCAACCCAACCCCGCCCGCGACACGCGCAGGCCGCACCCGCCCCGACGTATGACGAAGACGACGAGACGCCGAACCCAGCACCCCCACAACCACAACCACCCCGACGACAAGGAACCACGACCACCCGACCACCAACCACACCCGTCCCACCGCAACAGCCGCCAACAAACCAGGAAGACCGACCACACTGACCGACACCCCCACACCAGCCGCCACAAAACAGCACACAACAACAAACACGTCACGGAAAGCCAGCCTGACCACGGTGGTCCCCCTTTGGATCATCCAGCGACAATCCTATTATCACGAACCCCACGATCCGTGATAGCGCCACATTCATGAGACACACGACCTGCACACACTGGCGCCACTCGTGTACACCCACCTGAGGGGCGCCTAGTGACCAGCATCTGACAACGTGAAACGACCAGCCCACGACCGTCACCGCTGACAGAAGGAGCCTCCTGCCCGACCTGGGGTCACGCAGGAGCGACGAGCAGGAAGACCAGCCAGACGACGAACTGCACCGCCACGCAGGCCAGGGCCACCAGTCGGGCGTTTCGCACGCGCAGGCTCACCTCTCGGTCGGGCCGGCGGAAGCTCAGCGCGGCCGCCACCCCGGGGACGAGCAGGGCGGACCACGCCAGGTCTAGCAGGCTCGTCTGGATGACGAACTCCACCACGACCAGCATCGCCACGACGCTCCAGGCCGCCCATGCCCAGCTCAGACGCAGGACATAGGCGACGACGAAGAGCACGGCGGCGATCCCCGCGGAGACCACCAACCCCGTCGTCACAGGAAGACAGAACCCGGCCTGGTCGGCCCGGCAGGCCCCTGTGCTCTCGACGATGGGGGTGACGATCACCGCGAAGATCCCACCGATCAGCGCGGTCACGACCGCGCCGAGGTATGAGTAGGCGAACCTCGCAGCTCCCCACGGGGTCTCGCCCACTCGCAGTCTCATGCCACGCCGGCCAGAGCTCGCGCTTGGTACGGCAGGATGCCGCCATGGCGGATGTAGCGCTCTTCCGTGGGGGTGTCCACCCTCAACGTCGCCTGGTGGGGCTGGCCGTCGACCAGGACCTCGACCGTGCGAGGCAGGCTCTCCGAGCCGGTCAGACCAGCGACGCTGATCGTCTCCTCGCCTGTCAGGCCCCACGTCTGGGCGGACTCGCCCGGCAGGAACTGGAGGGGCAGGATGCCCATGCCCACCAGGTTGGACCGGTGGATCCTCTCATAGCTCTCGGCGATGACGGCCCGCACGCCCAGCAGCGCCGCGCCCTTGGCGGCCCAGTCACGGCTCGACCCGGAGCCGTACTCCTTGCCGGCCACGATGACCAGCGGCGTGCCCTGCCCGGCGTACGCCTGGGCGGCGTCGAAGACCGAGACCACGGGAGCGTCCGCCTGGGTGTAGTCCTTGGTGAACCCGCCTTCGGTCCCGGGGACCATCAGGTTGCGCAAGCGGATGTTGGCGAAGGTGCCGCGCACCATCACCTCGTGGTTGCCGCGCCTGGACCCGTACGAGTTGAAGTCCGCGACAGCCACGCCCTGGCTGGCCAGGTACCGACCGGCGGGGCTGTCCGTCTTGATGTTCCCGGCTGGCGAGATGTGGTCGGTGGTCACCGAATCGCCCAGCATCAGCAGCACCCGTGCGTCGTCGACGTCCGTCACCGGCGCAGGGGTCACCTCCATGGCGTCGAAGTAGGGCGCCCGACGGATGTAGGTCGACTCCGGCCAGGCGTACTGCCGCGAGGGAGCGCTGGACAGGTCGGCCCACTTCTTCGCGCCTGTGAAGACCTCCGCGTAGCGGGAGGCGAACATGTCCGCGTCCACCGAACCGGCGACGGCCTGCGAGATCTCCTCCTCGGTCGGCCAGATGTCGGCCATGTAGACCGGCTGGCCCTGCGCGTCGGCGCCCAGCGGCTCGTTGTACACGTCGATGTCCATCGTCCCGGCCAGGGCGTACGCCACCACCAGGGGAGGGCTGGCGAGGTAGTTCATCCGCACCTCGGGAGAGATGCGTCCCTCGAAGTTGCGGTTGCCGCTCAAGACGGCGGTCGCCACGACGCCCTGCTCCACGGCGGTCTTCACCTCGGGGACGACAGGGCCGGAGTTGCCGATGCACGTCACGCATCCGTAGCCGACCAGATAGAAGCCCAGCTTGTCCAGGTAGGTCGTCAGGCCCGCCTTGTCCAGGTAGTCGGTGACCACCTGGGACCCGGGCGACAGGGTCGTCTTGACCCAGGGCTTGACGCTCAGACCGCGCTCGACGGCCTTCTTCGCCACCAGCCCGGCGGCGATCAGGACGCGCGGGTTGGAGGTGTTGGTGCAGCTCGTGATCGCCGCGATGGCGACCAGCCCGGACGACAGCTCGCCCAGCGGGGAGTCCACGGTGACAGGCGTCGCGCCCATGTCGGCGAGTCCCTTGTGGAAGGCCGGCTTGGACTCACGCAGGTCGATGCGGTCCTGGGGACGCTTCGGTCCGGCGATCGACGGGGTGGCGTCGCCCAGATCGATGGCGAGGGTCTCGGAGTACACCACGCGCCTGGCCGGATCCGCCCAGAAGCCCTGCGCCTTGGCGTACGCCTCGACGAGGGCGATCTGCTCGGCGGGACGCCCGGTCATCGTCAGATACTCGATGGTGCGCGCGTCGATGGGGAACAGGCAGGAGGTGGAGCCGTACTCCGGGCTCATGTTGGCGATGGTGGCCCGGGTCTCGACCGGGAGTTGGTCCACGGCGTCGCCGAAGAACTCGACGAACTTGCCGACCACGCCATGCTTGCGCAGACGCTGGGCGATCATGAGGACCAGATCGGTGGCGGTCACGCCGGCGGGCAGGGTGCCCGTCAGTTCCACGCCGACGACGAACGGCAGGGTCATGGAGACCGGTTGTCCGAGCATGGCGGCCTCGGCTTCGATGCCGCCGACCCCCCAACCCAGGACGCCCAAGCCGTTGATCATGGTGGTGTGCGAGTCGGTGCCCACACAGGTGTCGGGGAAGGCCACGCCGTCCTCGGTCATGACCACACGGGCCAGGTGCTCGATGTTGACCTGATGGACGATGCCCTTGCCGGGCGGGACCACGCGGAAGTTACGGAACGCCGTCTGGCCCCATTTCAGGAACTGGTAGCGCTCCTGGTTGCGCTGGAACTCGATGTCTACGTTACGGGTGAAAGCGTCGGGCGTGCCGAACTCGTCTGCGATGACGGAGTGGTCGATGACCAGTTCGGTGGGCACGCGGGGGTTGACGAGTTCCGGGTCTCCGCCGAGGCTTTGGACGGCTTCCCGGATGGTGGCCAGGTCCACCACGCAGGGCACGCCGGTGAAGTCCTGCATGATCACCCTCGCCGGAGCGTACTCGATCTCTTGGTCGGGGTCCGACTCGGGCGACCAGGCGGTGAGGGCTTGGATCTGGCGAGGATCGGCGCCGTTCCTCATGAGGTTCTCCGCGACGATGGCCACGGTCATCGGCAGTCGGGTAGACAGGTCAGATACGTCATAGTAGTCGTACGCCATCGTGCCAACGTGAAGTTCTTGTGTGTTTGTCATAGTTGTCCTTCCTGACTGACATCCTACTGGGTGGGACACCCTGCGAGCATCATTGGGATACCACTCATTCTTCAGGAGCGTGAGCCCCGCCTGGTGAGGAGCGCCACGCACTCCACATGATGGGTCAAGGGGAACAGGTCGAAGGCCCGCAACCCCTCCAGGTCATATCCCGCCTGGGCGAACAGGCTCACATCGCGGGCCAGGGCGGCCGGGTCGCAGGCCACATAGACGACCCTCGCCGGCGCCAGGCGGGAGATCTCCGCCACGGCCTTCGCGCCCGCGCCCGCCCTCGGAGGGTCGCACACCACGACGTCGACGTCTGGGATGTCCAGGGTCGGCAGGACCCGCGCGACGTCCCCGTCGAGGCACCTCACCGACAAGTCCCGGGTGTTACGACGCAGGAAGGAGACAGCCCGCGAGGATCCCTCGACTGCGGTCACCTGGTCGCGGGCGACGCAGGCCAGGGGCACGGTGAACAGCCCCGCGCCCGCGTAGAGGTCCACGACCCGGCCATGGATCTCGCCCACCGCGTCCAAAACGGCGTCGACTAAGACCTCGGGAGCGTGGCGATGCACCTGCCAGAACCCGTCGGCGGCCACCTCGAACGTCCACGACCCCGCTCGAGCGTGGACGACCTCGGTCACCGTGGCGGACTCCGGGGCGTCGACGAGCAGGCCCGATCCCGAGGACCGCACGTAGGACCGCGTCCCGTCCGCGCCCGGCGCCCCCGTGGAGATGTCGCGGGCCACCGCCTGCTGGATCTCCTCGTGGGCCAAGGGCATCTGGTCGATGTCGACGACCCGGTGGGACTTGGCCTCGTACATCCCCAGACGGTGGTCGCGGACCTGGACGGTCACACGGGTGCGCCAGGACAGGCCATGGCGCTCATCGTCCCCCGGCGCGGCCTCCACCTCGACCGGGACGTCCACATGGGCGATCCGTTGCATTTGGGCCGAGACGACGTGGGCTTTCCACCGACGGGACGCCTCCAGGCTGACATGGCCCAGATCCACTCCCCCGATCCCCTCGCGCTCGGCCAGGGGCCACACGTGCGGGACGCGGTCCGGGGAGGCGGAGCGCACCCCCACGGTGCGCCCGTACCACATCTTCGCCCGTCGGCCCGTGATCTCGACGTCGACGACCTCCCCGGGCAAGGCGCCGGTGACGAACACGACCATCCCGTCGTGGCGGGCCACGCAGTAGCCTCCGTGGGCGATGTCGGTCGGTGTGAGGGTGAGTGTCATGAGCGCGAGTCCGTTCCAGGGGAGTAGTGCGGGTCGATTCGGCGGATGCGACCTTCCGCCAGCGCCGAACTGTCGAGTTGATAGGGAACCGAGATCACCATGACCCTCGGCAGGAGGTGGAGGCGGGCTTTGACCATCAGGGGACTCTGATCGTGCAGCACGCGCTCCCACCAGTGGCCCACGACCAGTTCGGGGACGAACACGCAGACCACGTCCCGGGGATTGGCCGATCGTATGGACCGGATGTAGTTCACGAGGGGGCTCGTGACCTCGCGGAAGGGCGACGCCAAGACTTTCAGGGGCACGGGGAACTTCTGGGCCTCCCACGCGGTGAGCAGCTCTTCCGTTTCCTCGGGGTCCACCGACACGGTGACGGCCTCCACGTCCGCCAGGCGCATGGCCCGCGCGACGGCCACGGCTCGGGCCAGGGGCTTGTCCACGTCGAGGACCCACACCACGGCGCGCACCCGGCTCGGCAAGGCGGTGTCCTGGGGGGTACGCAGCCGTACCTCGTCCCGGACCCGACCATAGTGACGATGGATGGCTTTCATCAGCACGAAGAGGCAGACCATGGCGAGGATGGCCAGGTAGGCCCCATGGATGAACTTCGAGATCAGCACCACCACGAGCACGATCGACGTGCAGGTGAACCCGATGGCGTTGATGACGCGGCTGCGCAGCATCACCGCCCTCGCCGCCTGGTCGGTCTCGATCCGCAGGTGCCGGGTCCAGTGCCGCATCATCCCCGCCTGGGAGATCGTGAACGACACGAAGACTCCGACGACGTACAACTGGATGAGCGCGGTGACCGATGCGTTGAAGACCAAGACGAGCGCGGCAGCGGCCACCCCCAGCATCATGATCCCGTTGGAGTACGCCAAGCGGTCACCGCGGGTGTGCAGGGCGCGAGGCAGGAACCCGTCGCGGGCGAGCACCGACCCCAGCGTCGGGAAGCCGTTGAAGGCGGTGTTGGCGGCCAGGAAGAGGACGACCATGGTGGACAAGATGACGACCCACATGGCAGGAGGGAAGTCGTGGAAGACCCCTTGGGCGAGTTGCGCCATGACCGTCGGAGTCGGCACGGCGACCGGGCGTCCGTCGAGGGTCAGCGTCGCGCCGGAGGCCGGATCGACGACTTTCGCCCCCGTCAGACCCGCCAAAGCGATGATCCCCATGAGCATGGTGATGGAGATCCCGCCGAGCAAAGCCAGGGTCGTGGCCGCGTTGCGGCTCTTGGGAGGCTTGAAGTTCGGGACCCCGTTGGAGATGGCCTCCACGCCGGTCAGGGCCGCGCATCCGGACGAGAAGGCTCGCGCGACCAGGAAGACGACGGCGAACCCGGTGAACCCCGAGTACGCCGGCGCGGGGGACAGGGAGTACGCGGCCATGGGTCCGGAGATGTCGGCGTGCAAGACGTAGTGACGGAAGAGCCCCCAGGCCGAGGTGCCCAAGACGGAGACCATGAACAGGTAGGTCGGGATCGCGAAGAACCGACCCGATTCCTTGACCCCTCGCAGGTTGATGGTCATGATCGTGAGGATGACCACGGCGGCGGCGATCCCCTCGTGCCCGTGGAGCCAGGTGAGCATCGACTTCGCGTTCTGGATCCCCGAGGACACCGACACGGCGACGGTCATCACATAGTCCACCAGGAGGGCGCTGGCCACGATCAGCCCCGAGTTCTGCCCGAAGTTGGCCGTCGCCACCTCGTAGTCCCCTCCGCCGTTCGGGTAGGCGTGGACGGTCTGGCGGTAACTCATGACGACGATGAACATGACGAAGGCGACCATGATCGCGATCTTCCAGTCGAAGACCATGCCGGCCATTCCGGCGAGCGACAAGGTGATCAGGATCTCGTCGGGAGCGTACGCCACGGAACTCAGGGCGTCCGAGGCGAAGATCGGCAGAGCGATCTTCTTGGCCAACTGCGTCCGCCCCGTCTGGCTGCTCTTCAGCTTGCGTCCGACCAGCACTCGTTTCAGCACGTCCGTAAATCCCACGAGGATGCATCTTACGCCGTCGAAGGCTCGCCGTACGAGTGGTCGCGAGCAGAGCCGGTGCGCACCGGTGGTTCTACGCTACTCTTGTGGATGACAGCCCGCGCTCAAGAAGGGGATCATGCATTACGTCATCATGGGATGTGGACGAGTGGGGTCCAGCCTGGCCCGAGGCCTGGAGAATCGAGGCCACACGGTCGCGGTGATCGATGTGGTCGTGGACGCTTTCCGCCGCCTGGGACCGAGTTTCCACGGCACGACCGTCAAGGGGGTCGGTTTCGACAGGGATGTGCTGATCACAGCCGGCATCCAACACGCCGACGGTTTCGCCGCGGTGTCCAACGGTGACAACTCCAACATCCTGGGCGCCCGTGTGGCCCGGGAGAACTTCGGCGTCGCCAACGTCGTCGCCCGCATCTACGACCCGTCGAGGGCGCAGGTGTACGAACGTCTGGGGATCCCGACGGTGGCCACCGTGAGATGGGCCGCCGAGCAGATCATGGGACGGCTGATCGATCTGGGACCCGAATTCTTGTGGCGCGACCCGTCGGGGGCTGTGCGCCTCATCCGCGTGTCCTATCACCCCGACTGGGTGGGGACCCCGATCTCGGTGATCCAGAAGCGCCTGCGCACACCCGTCCCAGCGCTCGCACGTTTCGGCACGGCCATCACCACGGACGACACGACGGTCCTCCAAGAGCATGATCTGCTGTACACCATGGTCGACCAGTCCCGGCTCGAGCAGTGCCGTGCCCTGTTGGCCAACCCACCTGACAAGAACTGAGGTGAGACCCCTATGCGCGTGTCTATCGCAGGCGCCGGCAATGTCGGACGCTACATCGCCCGTGAACTGGTCGAGAACGGTCACCAGGTGCTCTTGATCGACCGGGATCCGAACGCCATCAAGCAGGCATCCGTGCCCCAGGCGGAATGGCTGCTCGCCGACGCCTGCGAGTTGGACTCGATCACCGAGGCGCATCTGGAGACCTGTGACGTGTCCATCGCCGCCACCGGAGACGACAAGGCCAACCTCGTCCACTCGCTGCTGGCGAAGACGGAGTTCGGCGTGCCGCGTACCGTGGGCCGGGTCAACCACCCCGGCAACGAATGGCTCTTCGACGATGTGTGGGGGGTCGACGTCGCCGTGTCGACTCCGCGCATCATGTGCGCCTTGGCGGAGGAGGCTGTCACCGTGGGCGACCTGGTGCGCCTGTTCACCTTCACCAAGGGGTCCACCGACATGGTGGAGATGACCCTGCCGGACTCCAGCCCTCGCCTGGGAATGACCATCGCCGAGATCTCGTGGCCCGGCGAGGTGGTCCTCGTGGCGTTGATCCGCGACGGGCGCGGCATGGCGCCCCAGCCCGACGTGACCCTGGAAGCTGGCGACGAGTTGCTCTTCCTCGTCCCGCAGGAGACGGAGAAAGAACTGGCCCGCTTCCTGTCCCCCACAGGCGAGGTGCGCCGCCAGGAGATCACCCCGTTGAGCCCGGGCCCCCATACCCCCTTGCCGGCCAAAGATCGCCACGCCATCTACGAAGACAGTGTGGACTACGTCTTATAGGGAGTCAGACATCCATGTGAGCTTCTGCGCATACCCTATGATGATGTCATGACACAACCTCCTTATGGCCAAGACGGGGGCAACCCCCCGGGCACGCCGCAGTACCCATCTGCACAACCGCCGTATCCCGGCACGTCCTCCGCGCCCTCGTACCCGTCGGCGCCCCCTGCCTACCCCTCCGCTCCTCCCCTGTCGACGGGCTACCCCTCCGCGCCGCCCGCGTACCCCTCCGCGCCGACGTACTCCCCCGAGCCCGCTTATCCGTCGACACCGACGTACGCGTCCGCCCCTGTCCCGGCGTACACGGCGCCGCAGAAGAAGTCGAGCGTGTTGGGTTTCGTCGGGTTGGGCTTGGTCGTGGTCGCCGGTGTCGTCTTCTTCTTGTGCGGCTTGGCGCTGTACAACACGATCTTCAACATCGCCGGGACAGGTTGGGTGGACAACGGGTCGGTCGCGTCCATGCCCACGCTGACTCAAGAGCAGGCGAATCAAGTCGCGGGCCCTGGCATCGGCTTGTTGCTCTCGAGCTTGGTGGGGATCACTGGTTTCATCTTGTCCATCGTGGCGACGGTGCAGAACAAGGGCCGCGTCGCAGCTATCATCGGGATCATCCTGGGCGTCATCGCCCCGTTCACCATCGTGATCGCAGCAGCCATCTCCATCGCCGCTCACACGGCGTGAGACCTCCGGCGCCCAGTCGCGCTGATCGGAGACGGTCGGGTCGGCGCGATCAGGCGTCGACTTCGATCGTGTACGCGGGGTTGTAGACCACCAGGCTCTGCCCCCACGGCGCGGCCCTGCCCCAGACGCGGAGGGTCGTGCCGACCGTCACTCCCCGGATGTGGGGACGTCCCATCCATGCCAAGGTGATGTGTCCCGTGCCGTCGAAGAGGTCGGCCTGGAAGCCTTGGGCGCACCCGGCGGGTCCCAACGTCACCGACGCGATCTCGCCTCGCAGATGGACTCGCTCGCGGCTCTTGACGGACTGGATGGGCTGAGCCCCTGAGGCGATCGTGGTCTCGGCCATCTCCTCGGCCACGAGATCCTCGTCACTGGACATGACCCGCGTCACGAAGCCGCGGATCCTCGCCACTGGTCCCCTAGGCGTCATGCCTGGTCGCCGGACGTCAACGGCACGATCGAGCCGGGGACCATCGCCTGGTCGCCCCGGCGCACGATGATGTTGCGGACGAACTCTTCGAACTCGCCGGCGAGCCCCTCGCCTTGCGAGTCGAGGGCCGCCTGGCCGATCAGACGGGCGTTCAGCACCCAGCGAGGACCGCCGATGAACCAGTCGCGCAGTGGCGCGAAGCCCTCGTGGCCCTCCTCGTTCGTCACGGCCAGCACTCGCCGCAGTTCGGTGCCGAAAGGCCCCGGCGCCATGTCGATGGACGTGGCGTCAGTGCTCTGGTCGATCAACTGCTGGCGGGCGCGAGCGCAGTAGTCGCCGGTGGAGGGCGCCGCCAGCAACGTCAGCTGCAGGGCGGACTGCGGCGCGTTCTCGACGACCACATGCATGACAGCCTGGGTCTCAGGATCGGCCACCAGGGTGACCTTCATCCCGTCCTCAGGGGTGATGATCAGAGCGCCCACGTCGACACGCTCGACCTCGTCGGCGCTCAGGTCGACCTCTGTGATGTCGAAGGGACCGTCGAAGCGCCAGTCTTGGCTGCGATCCAGCCGATCCCATTGGTCCAGGTCGTCGTCTACGTCTGGATCGTCGCCTTCCGCGTCCGCCTCGCCCTCCTCGTCTATGTCGACGAGAGCTTCGTCGGCTCCCTCAACCTCCTGCTCGTCGAGCCGAGAGGCGGTCTTCTTACTACGTCCAAATAACACGTCGGTCCTATCCATCTATGTGTCGCCTCGACACAGCGTACTCCTTGCTGGAACGAACTGCTGCCCGCTCGCAGCCCCTGGCCCCGTCGGGGTCCTCCTCAGGCTGTGGCCCCCCACGCGGCCACCCCGCCGGACGACCCGTACCCGCCCGTGCCGCGCTGCGACGGAGGCAGGTGGTCGACCTCGACGAACTCGGCACGGACGATGGGCGCGATGACCATCTGAGCGACGAGATCGCCCTTCGCCAGGGTGATCGGCGTCCGGGTGTCGGTGTTGATCAGACAGATGCGGACCTCTCCTCGATAGCCCGCGTCGATCACCCCGGGGCTGTTGACCATCGACAGCCCGCAGCGCGCGGCCAGGCCCGAGCGCGGGTAGACGAAGCCGGCGTGTCCCTCTGGGATGGCCACGCCCACGCCGGTGCCCACCGTGACCCGTTGCCCGGGTTCGATGGTGACATCCTCGATGACGGCCAAGTCGGCGCCGGCGTCGTCGGGGTGCGCGTACACGGGCAGACGGGCATCCCCGTCCAGCTTGGTCATGAGGACTCGTTGGTCGTGCATCGTCTCTCCTGGTCGGTGTCGCCGTCTCGTTGCGGCGACTTTAGCTCACGGGGATACTAGACTACCTGACAGGTTCCGGGCACGAGCTGCGGAACCGACCATCGGTGACACGAAGGAGAGCGCATGGACAAGGTCATTGTGGAGAAGGTGTACACAGCCCTCATGTCCGCGGCGGTCACCTTCGCGGCGGGTTTCGTGCTGAAAAAGGCCTGGAAACTGACCACAGGCGCCGAGCCGCCCGATCCCGAGGATCCGTCAGTGCCCACGCACCGTGCTGTCATCTGGTTCCTGGCCTCGGGAGTCGGCGTGGGAATGGCCCAGCTGTTCTTCCACCGCGCGGCGGCCAAGCGCCGTGCTCTTCCCCGCTCGTGACGCCGCGCGACACGCGCACACGCCGATCACACGCCACCACATCGTGGCGATGAGCCCATCCCCCCAGGGAGGGTGATCGGTGGATCAGCTCGCGCCGGATCCACCGATCACGCAACGACTGCGTCAGACGCAGTCAACGCAATATTCTTGCCCGTTTCGCATTGCCGCGATCTGGCTCCGGTTCTTCACCAAGAAGCAGCCCGCGCATGTGAACTCGTCAGCCTGACGGGGAATCACGCGAACAGTCAGCTCCTCGTTAGACAGATCCGCTCCCGGCAGCTCGAAGCTCTCGGCGGCTTCCGCCTCGTCCTCATCAACGGAACCAGAATTCTTGTCATTACGACGAGTTTTCAACTCCTCGATGCTGTCTTCGCTGATCTCCTCATCGGACTTCCGGGGGGCATCGTAGTCGGTCGCCATATATCAACCTCACCTCTCATGTACATCTTCGACCGCACATGTGTATCACAAACTGAGCGACTTCGCCACTTCATCCCCGCGTGTCTGGACAAAACTCTCAATCTCAGGTTTTCTGTGAGTCTCATTCACCACGGCTAGGCTTGGTGGAGGATAATAAGGCTGAGGTTTCTTGCGCGCAAGGAGAACGGGATTGAGAGGATGACAATGGAGGCCAGTATGACGCCACGCGATATCCAGTTGAGGATTCGTTCTGGCGAGTCCTTGGCTGACGTCATCGCAGCATCTGGCTTGCCGGCCACCCGCGTGGAGGCGTTCGCCGCCCCCATCCTCGCCGAGCGCGAGCACACGACGGCGACCGCCTTGTCGTCCACCGTGCGTCGTCGCGGAGAGACGGCGTCCGCCCGACGCCTCAACCAGACCGTGGCCGAGGCGCTGCTGGACGCCGGTCAAGACATCGACTTCGTCACCTGGGACTCCTGGCGCCGATCCGATGGGCGCTGGATCCTCCAGGGGACCTGGCGCAACCAGAGCAAGGACATGTGCGCCCGCTTCATCTTCGACCCCAAGGGCCGCTTCTCCATCGCCGAGAACGACCAGGCCCGCCTCCTCGTCTCCGACCTGCCCTTGATGGCCCCGGTCGACGTCGAATCCGAGCCCACGGAGAACATCGTCCCGCACTTGGCGCTCGTCCAATCCGATCTCGCCGAAGAGACGACTCTGGGACTGCGCCGAGACATGGACGACGACGAGTTCGAGAGCTTCGACGAGGATGACGAGTCCGACGAGGAAGAATCCCTGCGCTCGGACATCGACCTCCTCTACGACATGATCTCGGTCATCGACGAGGACTCCGTGCGGATCTTCCGCGGACTGCGCCAACCCTTGCCTCCCCACGTCGAGTCGCCCCCCGCGCAACCCAGCCTGATGGACGACGTGACGACGCCGGCCCCCGACACCGAGCATCCGCCGGCCGCAGAGCCCTCGCCGCGCAAGGGCCGCAAACGTGCGTCCGTCCCCTCCTGGGACGACATCATCTTCGGCGGACAGTCCTGACCCGTCAGTCGATCAGGATGGGGACTGACCTCTCCTGCGAGGTCCAGCCTCCATGCATCCCCACCAGATAGAACTCCCCCGGAAAGCTGCGGGTCAGGTACGCGCCCGTGGAGGTCGGCTGGACCACCACGTCCCCGATCCGAGGGGCGTACGCGGGGTCGACACGTCCGAAGATCCCCGCCTCGACAGCCTCGCCCCTGGTCATCACGCTCGCCCGGTCCTGGAGACGGTCGCGCCACCTGCGCGCCACCTGGTCGGGCTGATCGGTGTACAGGTGCCGGAACCGGGCTTCACCGCCGACCAGACGCACACCGTCCCTCAAGACGGGATCGTCGTCGATGACGACGCGGTCCTCCGGGGCCACGTCGACCATGCCGTGGTCGCCGGTCACCAGCACGGTCACGTCGTCGTCGAGCAGCTGGCGCAGGTCGAAGAGGAAGTCGTCGATGATCGCCAGGGTCGCGCGCCACTGGTCCGAGGCGACGCCGTACTTGTGCCCGACCTGGTCCAGCCGAGGCTCGTAGACGTACACCAGGCTCCGCTGCCCCCGGCGTGAGGCCTGCTGGATCTCGCGGCATCGGGAGTGCGGCTTGGAGATGTCCACGCCGATCATGTGCGCCGCGCGCGTCCCCATCCTAGTCAGGCCGCTGGCGACGTGCTCAGCGGGGACCACGCAGCTCACGGCGACGCCGGCGTCGACCATGCGATCCATGACGGGAGGCAGGCTGGGCACGGGCTCCTCGACGAACAGGGGGGTGATCACCTGGGAGGGCTGCGAGCGGCGTGAGGGGCGATCCAGTTCGAAGGAGAACCCCACGATCCCGTGCTCCCCCGGCGACGCGCCCGTCCACAAGCTCATCAACGAGGCCGCCGTCGTGGTCGGGCGGCACACGTCCACCCTGACCGCGTCCCCGATGACACCGGCCGCGTAGGGGGCGTCCACGCACGCGCGCATCAGGAGGTCCCACCCCAGACCGTCGACGAGGACGACGACGTACCGGCTCGCAGGCGGCAAGCCGATGAGGTCCTGATCCAGGCCTGGCACCCCCAGATGCGCCCCCACACTCGGGAGCAAATCCGACAAGTGAGGGCCGTCCCCGTTTGTAAAGTCGTTCACATATGACATCATGGCAGATGGAGAACATGCCACCAACCAGCCTGCGGAGAGGAATGCGTGCGTAAACGTCCGTTCATAGCTGCTCGCATCGAGAAGCAACTCAATCGCCGCATCGCGACCACCCTGCGCCGCTTCGGATGGCGTGACACGGTCGTGGCGTACACGGGGTACGGCTCGCAAACCCGGCTGCGCGTCCTGGGACGCGTCATCCTCTCCCCCAAGAACTCCCCAGCCATCACGGCCAGCCGCGAGGAGGTCTGGGCCCTTCGCCGTGGCTGGCGCAACTTCATCTGCGTCCCGGCGGTCAACCGCGCGGTCCAGGTCAGCGTGGGCGGGCACGTCACCGACGCCCTCACCGACCGCAACGGGTACGTCGACATCGCCGTCGCGCGACACGGGCTCACGCCGGGGTGGCACCACGTCCACATCTCCACCGGCGACAGCGCGCCCACCGTGGCCCCGGTGCTGATCATCGGCGACGACGTGCGGTTCGGCATCGTCTCGGACATCGACGACACGATCATCACCAGCTACCTCCCGCGTCTGATGATCGCCGCGTACAACTCCTTCGTCTTGCGGGAGTCCGCCCGCGTGCCCGTCGCCGGGATGGCCGCGATGTACGGCGCCCTCCTGCGCCAGCACCCGGGCGCCCCGCTGATCTACGTGTCCACGGGGTCCTGGGACACCCAGCCCTTCCTCGAACGCTTCATCGGGCGCCACGGCTATCCGTCCGGGCCCATGCTCCTCTCCGACTGGGGACCGACCAACACCGGCTGGTTCCGGTCGGGTCCCGCCCACAAACGCGCCTGCCTGGACACCCTGGCCCGCGACTTCCCCCACATCCGCTGGCTGCTGGTCGGCGACGACGGTCAGCATGATCCGGGGCTGTACGCCGAGTTCGCCATGCGCCACCCCGAGCAGGTGGCCGGAATCGCGATCCGCGAGCTTCCCACCGTGGAGCAGGTCCTCGCCCACGGCAGCCCCTCGACGATGTCGCTCTTCCCCACCTTGACCCCGGCGCAGGTGCGTCAGGTACGCGCCCCCGACGGGCACACCCTGCTCCCCTTGGTCCACTCCCTGCTCGCCGATCCCGGCCCGGGCCTCTGACCAGCCCCCCAAGACCGTCCGACGGCGGCGATATCGGTCGTGCCGCCGCGCGCTGAGCGTGTCTGGAGACGGGGACTGTGCTCGACGCGGTAGCATATCCCGGTTGAAGGAGCTAGTGTGGCAAGAATCGAATCCGATGAGGAGAACGGCGAACGCATACTCGATATCGAGGTCGAACAGGAGATGGAGACCTCCTTCCTCGAGTACGCCTATTCCGTGATCTACTCTCGGGCCCTGCCCGACGCCCGTGACGGGCTGAAGCCCGTCCAGCGCAGAATCCTGTTCTCCATGAACGACATGGGCATCCGCCCGGACCGTCCCCATGTGAAATGCGCACGTGTCGTGGGACAGGTCATGGGCGTCCTCCACCCCCACGGCGACTCGGCCATCTACGACGCCCTCGTCCGCATCGGCCAGCCGTGGGCCCAGCGTCTGACGCTGGTCGACGGGCATGGCAACTTCGGCTCCCTCGACTCCGGCCCCGCCGCGATGAGGTACACGGAATGCCGCATGGCGCCGGCCGCCCTGGCCATGACCCAGGGCCTCGACGAGGACGTGGTGGACTTCCGACCCAACTACGACGGCAAGGAGACGGAGCCCGTCGTCCTGCCCGCCGCCTTCCCCAACCTCCTCGTCAACGGCGCATCCGGCATCGCCGTGGGCATGGCCACCAACATGGCCCCCCACAACCTCATCGAGGTGGTCGCCGCCCTCAAACACCTGTTGTCCGACCCCGCCGCCACCACCGACGACCTGCTCCGGTTCATCCCCGGACCCGACCTGCCCACCGGCGGCAAGATCATCGGGCTGGACGGGATCAGGGACGCGTACGAGACGGGGCGCGGGTCCTTCAAAATCCGGGCGACCACCCGGATCGAACAGGTCTCGCCGCGCCGCAAGGGGATCGTCGTCACTGAGCTGCCGTACCTGATCGGTCCTGAGAAGATCATGGAGCAGATCAAGAACCTGGCGGAGAAGAAGACGGTCACGGGCGTGGCCGACATGAAGGACCTCACCGACCTGAAGAACGGGACGCGCCTGGTCATCGAAGTCAAGAACGGGATCAACCCCGAGGTGCTGCTGGAGCAGTTGTTCAAGCACACCAAGCTGGAGGACTCCTTCTCGATCAACGCCGTCGCCCTCGTGGACGGCCAGCCCCGTACCCTGTCCCTGAAGCACCTTCTCCAGGTCTACCTGGACCACCGCCTCGAAGTGATCCTGCGCCGCTCGCAGTTCCAGTTGGCCAAGGCCGAGGACCGGCTCCACCTGGTAGAGGGCCTGCTGCTCGCGATCCTGGACATCGACGACGTCATCGCGATCATCCGCTCCTCCGACGACGCCACCCAAGCCCGCACCCGGTTGATGGACGCTTTCGAGCTGACCGAGGTCCAGGCGACCTACATCCTGGACATGCAGTTGCGGCGTCTGACCAAGCTGTCGCGACTGGAGTTGGAGTCCGAACGCGACGCGCTGCTGGACCGGATCCGGGACCTGACGGCCATCGTCAACGACGAGAGCCGCCTCAAGCAGGTCGTGACCGAGGACCTCGACCGCGTGGCGCACGAGTTCGGCACGCCTCGGCGTACCGTACTGCTGTCCACGTCAGGGGTCTCCCCGGTGGCCGCGGCCCTGGCCAAGGGCCCCATCGAGGTCCCTGACGGCCCCTGCTGGGCCCTTTTGAGCTCCACAGGCCTCGTGGCCCGTGTCGACACCGAAGACGCCCTGGTCGACCTCGGACCGAGGGCCGTCCATGACTGCCTGGCGTCGGCGATCCGCACCCGCACCCGCGCCGACATCGGCGTGCTGACCTCGGCGGGACGACTGCTGAGACTGGGCGCGATCGAGTTGCCGTCCATGCCCGCCACGTCCACGGCCGTCACCCTCCAAGGCGGCGTCCCGCTCAAGGAACTGGTCGAGTTGGACCCGGGCGAGAAGGCCCTGGCGCTGACCACCCTGAGCGACCAGACGTACGGCTGGGCCATGGGCACCCGCAACGGCGTGGTGAAGAGGACGAATCCGGAGGTCCTGGGCAAGGACTCGTGGGAGATCATCCGCCTGGACGAGGGCGACGAGGTGGTCGGCGCGGTGGAACTGCTCGACGACACCCCCGACTTGGTCTTCGTCGCCTCGGACTCCTCGCTCTTGCGTTTCCCCGCCTCCAAGGTGCGCCCCCAGGGACGCTCGGGCGGCGGCATGGCGGGCATCAGCCTCGCGCCTGGGGCGACAGTGGTCTTCTTCGGCGCGGCGGCCCCCGACAGCTGTGAGGTCGTCACCGTCGCCGGCTCGTCCTCGGCTCTGCCGGGCACGGACACCGGAAGCGTCAAGGTCTCCGGGTTCGAGCTCTACCCGTCCAAGGGGCGGGCCACGGGCGGGGTGCGCTCCCACCGGTTCCTCAAGGGCGAAGACGTCCTCCACCTCGCATGGGTCGGCCCGGCGCCGGCTGTGGGGGCGGCCGACTCCGGCTCTCCCATCCACCTCCCGGATCGCGATCCTCGCAGGGACGGCTCAGGCACCCCGGTGGCCCAGCCCGTCGCCGCCATCGGCACGCGCCGCGTGGGCTGAGCGCGGCTCACCGTCCCCTCCTCGGGCGTCCGCCTGAGGAGGTCAGGCGGACAGGCGGTCAGCTCACCGCTTGGCCCCCTTGGCCCCCTTCATCCCCAGGGACGCCCCTGCCAGGATGTTGGTGTCGAAGGCGTAGGTGAGATCCTCGGCGGCGCGCTGGCGCTTCAGGGCCAGGCCGATCAAGCGGTCCAGGAGGTCGGGGTACGACACCCCGACGGGCTCCCAGAGGTAGAAGGACAACGACCCGGGGATGGTGTTGACCTCGTTGATCCAGATCTGGGACGTGGTCGTGTCCATGAGGAAGTCCACGCGGGTGACCCCGCACAGGTCGAGGTAGCGGAAGGCGCCGACGGCCAGGGAGCGGACATGCTCGCGCTGCTCGGGCGTCAGGTCCGCGGGGATCCGGCGCTTGAGGGAGGCCATCCCCTTGCCCGCGCTCCCCTTGCCGGCCGACACGTACTTGTCCTCGTAGGAGAGGATGGCGTCCGTCATGACGGGCTCCTCGCACTCCGACGCCTCGGCGGAGTCGGCGTCGCCCACGACGGAGCAGTTGATCTCGCGCAGATCCACCACGGCGGGCTCCACGAGCACATGGCGGGCGAACGAGAAGGCGAGGTCGAGGCTGTCCCTCAGTTCCTCGGCGTTCACCGCCTTGCTGATCCCCACCGAGGAGCCCAGGTTCACGGGCTTGACGATCACCGGGTAGGCGAACTCCTGCTCGACCCTGGCGCGGATGGTCTCCGCTCGCCAGTCCGCCATGGAGAACCTCAGCCCGTCGAGGACGGGGAACCCGCCCCGGTCGAGCATCACCTTCATGGTGAACTTGTCCATGCCCACGGCCGAGGCCAGCACGTTCGGGCCGACGTACGGCAGGTTGACGGTCTCCAGGAAGCCCTGCAGAGCGCCGTCCTCGACGTTCGTGCCATGGACGATGGGGAAGGCCACGTCGATCAGGATGGAGGTCTTCTTCCCCCACGCCTTGCCGCCCTCGGCCTCCAGGAAGGTCCTGGTTCCGCGCACATGGAATCCGACGCGCTGACACGTCTTCAGCAGGGCGGGGATGTCCGTGTAGGCCTCCATCCGCGTCAGCGCCTCGCCGTGCCACATCTCATTGTTCTTGGCGATGTAGACGGGGACGATCGCGTACCGCTCCTGGTCCAGACTCGCCATCGCCTGCACAGCCGAGATGACCGACACTTCATGTTCCACGCTCTTGCCGCCGAAGAGCACCGCCACGGAAATTTTCACGAGTCCACAGTCTAGTGGGTGAGGCCAAGCGGTGACCGCCCGCGCGCGCCGTCACCGACGCACGCCCGCCGGGACACCGCGGGACCGAACCTCAGTAGTTGTCCGGCAGGTCGTTCTCCAGCAGGATGACCTTCTCGCCCGGGCTGGGAAGGGCATGCGCCCGCGCCAGGGCGTCTTTGACGTCCTCGACGACAGTGAGCTTGGCCGGGTCGTAACCGGTGTCCAGGAGCCCCTTCGCGATGGGGCGGGTCTGTTTGGCCCCCACCAGGAAGACATGGTCGCAGACGGCCGCCTGGGCGCCGAACGCCTCGTTGAGGGCGTCCTGGCGCTCGCCCAGCTCCACCATTCCGGGAGTGATGAGGATCCTCGTCGCGTCGAAGAGCATGAGGGTGTCCAGGGCCGCCTTGGCCCCGGCGGGGTTGGAGTTGTACGCGTCGTCGATGATCGTGACGCCGCCGCTTCGCGACATAGCCAGCCGGTGTGGGGCTGGCGCCAGCTTCTTCAACTGCGCGCGCAACTCGTCCGGGGTGACCCCCAGGTCGAGGGCGACGGCGGCCGCGCCGGCCACGTTGAGGATGGCGTGCGTCCCGATGAGGGGAGTCGACAGCCCGGTGATCCGGCTCCCCTTGTGCGACAAGGAGAAGGTCGTCCCCGAGGAGTGGACGTCGACGTCGTAGGCGTACGTGTCACTATCCGTACGAAGTCCGTACAACTGTCGGTCCTGGTCGGGCTGGTTCGCTCGCAAGATCTCGTTGTCACCATTGAGGTAGAGCATCCCCTTGCCGCGCACGGCCTGGGCGAGTTCCATCTTCGTCTGCAGGATCGCGGCCTGCGAGCCGAAGGTGACCAGGTGCTGCTCCCCGATGGCGGTGATGACCCCGATCTGGGGATCGACCAGGTCGCAGTCGGCTGCGATCTCCCCGATGCGTTCGGCCCCCATCTCGCAGACGAACACCTCGTGGGTGGCCCGTAACTCGGCCCGGATGGTCTTCGTGATCCCCATGGGGGTGTTGTAGGACTCCGGCGTCATCAGGACGTTGAAATGGCCCTTGAGCAGGGTGGCCAGGTAGTACTTCACCGAGGTCTTGCCATAGGACCCCGTGATGCCGATGCGGATCAGGCGCGGATGGGAGGCCAGCAGACGCTTGGCCTCGTCGAGGTAGCGCTGGCGCACCCCCGCCTCGATCGGGGAGTTCACCGCGTTGGCGATGATGACCCACACGGGGCTGAGGACGTACGGCAGGATGGCGACCAGCGTGAGGGCCCGGGTCGGCACGACGAGCCCGAGCAGCAGGACGAGGACCACCAGGACGCCCACAGCGACCAGCATGCGGATGACGCGCGAGGTGAACACCAGCGGCTTCTTGGCCTGGGCCGCCTTGGGGCGATTCGCCCACAGGGCGATCAGCAGCCACACGATCGCGATGACGCCGGCCCCCACGCCCCACACCAGAGCGAGCGCGCCGATCAGCACGGCGACGATCTGCGGGATCCACGAGGAGCGGTGGTCGGCGAGCCAGGACGCCTGGGTACGTGTGACGTACTGGTTGAGCTGGAACATGTGCATGTGCCGACGCACCGCGAAACCGGTTGCGACGACGCTCAGCACCAGGACAGCGATCCACATGACGGTCAGCCTATCTGCAGGAAGGATTCCAGGACCTTACGGAAGGTGTACGCCTGGTCGAGGAAGGAATAATGACCGGCGCCAGGCAGGACCACCAGCCCCGCGCCGGGGATGGCCTTCTCCATGGTCTGACCGTCGCTCAGCGGGGTGTCGGCGTCCAACTCCCCCCACACCAGGAGGGTCTCGGCGGTGATCGACCCCAGGAGGGGCTCGAGATCGGCGTTGACGACCTTGACCAGACTGGCCCGCATGACAGGCGACGCGGCGGAGTAATCGGTCGACCCCATGTGCGACTGGAACCGTGCCAGAGCGTCGGGGAACATGGCCGCGACCGGCGGGGACGACAGGACCGCCTTGCCCGCCTTGTAGGTGCGCACGCGCACGTGGTACATGAATGATCGCGCGGGCAGGATGCCGGCGGAGTCGACGAGGACCATCTTCGTCACCGTGAACGGCAGCCCGGGGTCGGTCGCCAGACGGATGGCCACGCGACCGCCATGAGAATGCCCCACGAGGATGATCTCATCAGGTGAGAACGAGGAAATGACGCTCGCCGTGAATCGGACGTACTCGTCCATCCCCCACGGCTCGTCGGGCTCGTCCGTGCCTCCACACCCGGGGAAGTCCAGGCTGACCACGCGGTACCGGGCGGAGAGAGTGTCCGCCACGTCGCGGAACAGACTGAGATTGGATCCCCATCCGTGCAGGAGGAAGACATAGGGGCCGTCTCCTTGGACCTCGTAATGAACGGTCAACCCGCCCACGACCATCTCCACTGCCGACCTCCTGAAAACCTCGGGTAGTCTACCATAGGGGTATGCGGATCACTTCGACACTGACCTTCACCGCTGCCGGCGACAGGGTCGCCGACATGCTCGTCAACCCCGACTTCGCCCAGTTCGTCGGCACGAATCTCAATGCGGTGAACACCACGACCTCAGCGATCGATGGTGGCCTGACAACCGTGATGACCCTTGTCTCCCCCGATGGCATGAGCGTCTTCCTCGGCGCGCACATGAGCATCACCCAGACGACCACGTGGGAGGCCCCGCTGCCGGACCACACGCGCACAGGCCGTATGACGCTGTCCGTGGCGGGGATGCCGGCGTTCATGGACGGCGTTCTCAACCTGACACCTGCCCCCACCGGGTGCGTGGTCGTCTACGACGCCGACTTCACCGTCAGGATCCCGTTGCTGGGCAAGAAAGCCGAGATGATGGCCGAGGGCTACATGGAACGAGTCCTCACCGCGTCCGAGAGGCTGGGCAACCAGTGGCTGATGGAGCGCGACGCGACGTCGGCCCGCGCCTGACGCCAGGTCAGGCGAAGATCTCCCCTGTCACGGCCAGGCCGTCCTCGGTGGTCCGTAGACCGATGAAGACGGGACGCTCGTCCGGTGTCGAGTTGGGGGTGTGGATGGCCAGGAACAACCGCGAGTCCGGCCCGGCGAACACCATGCCATGGCCCCCGTCGGCCTCGTACAGGGGCTGGTCCGACTGGGTCCACGGCCCGTCCAACACCCCGGACCGCGAGCGGGCCACGCCGATGCAATACTTCCCGTCCACCCCGAAACTGCTCCAGAGGATCAGCAGAGCTCCCGACGGGTGCCGGACGACGTACGGACCGTCCGTGACGTAGCTGCCCGGCGCCCGATCCCTCAGCGGGGCCGCCCAGGGCGCCTGGGAGGCTGTGAACAGCACCCGTGGCGCCCCACAGGCCCGCCTCAGAGTCGCATCCATGGGCATGGCGCACACCTGGCCGTCGCCCACCTGGGTCCATTCGTGACAGAAGACCATCCACGGTCGGGCGTCCACGTCGACGAAGAAGGTCCCGTCCAGGCATTCCCACTCGGGCGGGGTGACCGGGCCCTCGCTCCAGGGGACGTACGGCCCCATCACCCGCTCGGAGCGCAGCACGGCCGTGCCTCGTCGTCCGTGGACGGGCTGGAAGCTGGCGAACATGAAGAAGGCGCCGTGGTGGGCGTGGACCTCGGGCGCCCAGAAATTCGTCGTGGACCAGAACCCCGCCGGTGGACGGAACGCGGGGAAGGGCCCCTCGAAACTGGTGAACTCCCCCGGCCTGGATCCCCGGTACACGTCGAACCCCACGCCGGGACCGTGCCAGATGTCCTTGTCCGTGGACCCGAACAGGTAGTACACCTGGTCCTCGCACACGAGGAAGGGGTCGCGTATCTGAATCTCAGCCAATCGACGCATGGATGGTCCTCTCCCCCTGCAGCGCACGAGCCGCCGCAGGCCACCGGATGCCTCCACGCTATCACCGGCCCGCCGGACGAGGCGGCATCCACAGCACCGTCCGGAAGAAGTTATCCACATCTTCCGTCCGTCCCCCTTGCGAGCCTGGTCCACACGCGTGAAAAGTGGAGTCATGCGCGACCCGTCCACCGCCCAGTGCTTCCTCGTCGACTCCCCCACCCGACCCCCCGGCTGGAGGTGGGACCCTGACACCGGTTCCGCACGGTTCCACGCGGATCTCCCGGCGTGGGCCCAGCACGCCGATGGCGACTGTCACGGCGCCGTGACCGCCCTCGCACCCGGCGCGACTGCGGCCCAGGCGGATGTCCACGACCGACCCCCGCCCGTGTCAGCGGTCGTGTGCAGCCAGGAGCACTACCGTGTCTTGCACATGAAGTCGACGCAGTACGGACACATCATCGCCGAGACCTTGGACGGGCAGCGACGCCTGACGCAGATCCGGACCTGGTTCGATCCGCCCTCGTTCACGGTGCTCGCCGAGCGGGCGCCACGGTTGCGCGGAGCACGCGTACGCCTGGGGTCCGTGCACGTGCAACCCACCTCGCCCACCTGCGGGGAGGTCACCGCCCGGCTGACCACAGACCGCACTGATCACGCGCTCGCCATGCGAGTCGACTTCCGTGACGAGCGATGGCTCGGAGTGGACCTCGTGATCGGGTGAGGCGGGCGGATCACCGCTTCTTCTTGTTACGCCTCCCGGACGCGCCCGGACGCGACTCGCGCAACGAGGCGGTCTGCGCCGACTGCACGGACGCCGTGGCCTTCGCCGTGACGATCTGGCTGCGCTGGGTGGCGGGGGCCAGGATGCCGTCGGCGGTCAGGTGGATCTCGGAACGGGCGGCCGCCTCTTCAGCCGCGAGAGCTTGACGAGCGGCCCGACGCACGTCGCGACGAGTCTTCTCTTCCGGCTTCTCGACGACGGGGGCGGGTTCAGGCGTGCGGACCTCGATCCGGAACAGGAAGGACACGACCTCCTCCATGACGGAGTCCATCATCTCGGCGAACATCCCCGCGCCTTCGCGCTGGTACTCGATCAGCGGATCCCGCTGAGCCATGGACCGCAGCCCGATGCCCTCGCGGAGGTAATCCATCTCGTACAGATGCTCGCGCCATTTGCGATCGAGGACCGTGAGCAGGACCTGACGCTCGACGACGCGCATCGTGTCCTCGCCGATCTCCTCCTCGCGGTGGTCGTAGGCGGCCTGGGCGTCCTCGACGAAGGCGTCGACCAGCGCGTGCTGGTTCACGTCGTCGTCCTCGAAGGCCGCCAGGGACAGCTTGACCGGGTAGAGGGTCTTCATCTGCGCCCACAGTTGGTCGAGGTCCCACTCCTCCGAGAAGCCCTCGGTGGCGCCTTCGACGTACTCGGTGACGACCTCGGTCACCCTCGTGCGCAGTTGGTCCTCGATGTCGACCCCTTCGAGCACACGGCGGCGGTCCTGGTACACGACGAACCTCTGGCGGTTCATCACGTCGTCGTACTTCAGGACGTTCTTACGAGTGTCGAAGTGTTGCGCCTCGACCTGCTCCTGGGCGTTCTGGATCATCTTGGTAATCCGCTTGTCCTCGATGGGCACATCGTCGGGCACCTTGAGGGCCCGCATGAACCAGTCGACCATGTCGCCCTTGAACAGGCGCATCAGGTCGTCTTGGAGGGACAGGTAGAACCGGGATTCGCCGGGGTCGCCCTGACGACCCGAGCGGCCACGTAACTGGTTGTCGATCCGTCGGGCCTCGTGGCGTTCGGAGCCGACGACGTACAGGCCGCCCGCGGCCACGACCTCGTCGTGCTCGGCGGACACCTGCTCGGTGATCTCCTCGACGGCCTGCGGCCAGGCGGCCTCGTACTCGTCCGGAGTCTCCACAGGGTCCAGCCCGCGCTCGCGCAGCAAGGCGTCGGCCAGGAACTCGGGGTTGCCGCCGAGGATGATGTCGGTGCCACGGCCAGCCATGTTGGTCGCGACCGTCACCGCGCCCTTGCGCCCGGCCAGGGCCACGATTGCAGCCTCACGCGCGTGCTGCTTGGCGTTCAACACCTGGTGGGGAACACCGGCCATCTTCAACCGGCGGGACAACTCCTCGGACTTCGCGACCGAGGCCGTGCCGATCAGGACCGGCTGGCCCTTGTCGTTGCGGGCGACCACGTCGGTGACGATCGCGTCGAACTTGGCGGTCTCCGTGCGGTAGACGAAGTCTTTCTTGTCGTCGCGGACCATGGGCAGGTGGGTACGGATGGGCAGGACCCGCAGCCCGTAGATCTTCTGGAACTCCGATTCCTCGGTCTTGGCCGTGCCTGTCATGCCGGACAGCTTGTCGTACATGCGGAAATAGTTCTGCAAGGTGATCGTGGCCAGGGTCTGGTACTCGGCCTTGATCTCGACGCCTTCCTTGGCCTCCAGGGCTTGGTGCAGGCCCTCGGAGTAGCGCCGACCGATCAGTGTGCGCCCCGTGAACTCGTCGACGATCAGCACGTCCCCGTCCGTGACGACGTAATCCTTGTCCCGCTTGAAGAGTTCCTTGGCCTTGATGGCGTTGTTGAGGAAGGAGATCAGCGGGGTGTTGGCGGATTCGTACAGGTTCTCGATCCCCAACCTCTGCTCGACGGCGGTGATCCCCGGTTCCAGGACCGCGACCGTGCGCTTCTTCTCATCCACCTCGTAGTGCAGGTCCACGCGCAACGACTCCGCGATGCGGGCGAACTCCGGATACCACTGGTTGTTCTCCTCTGAAGGCCCGGAGATGATCAGGGGGGTACGGGCCTCGTCGATCAAGATGGAGTCGACTTCGTCCACGATGGCGAAATGGTGGCCGCGCTGGACGCAATCCTCCAGGCGCAGGGCCATGTTGTCACGCAGATAGTCGAAACCGAATTCATTGTTAGTACCGTACGTGATGTCGGCCCCGTACGCCACCCGCCTCTCGGCAGGAGTCATCTGCGCCAGGATCACACCGGTCTCCATGCCCAGGAAGTGGTGGATACGGCCCATCTGCTCGGACTGGAACTTGGCCAGGTAGTCGTTGACGGTGACCACGTGCACACCGCCCCCGGACAGGGCGTTGAGGTAGGAGGGGAGGACCGCCACGAGGGTCTTGCCTTCACCGGTCTTCATCTCGGCGATGGTGCCCATGTGGAGGGCGGCGCCGCCCATGATCTGCTCGTCAAAGTGGCGTTTGCCGAGGACTCGACGAGACGCCTCCCGAACGGTCGCGAACGCCTCCGGCATGAGGGAGTCGAGGGTCTCACCGTTCTCGATGCGAGTGCGGAACTCCCCGGTCTGCGACTTCAGCTCGTCGTCGCTCATCGCGAGGTAGTCGTCTTCGATACTCGAAACCTGGTCGGCCACGTGCTGCAACCTCTTGATGAGCTTGCCCTCTCCCATGTGGAGGATCGTGTCCAGAAGATTCATCGTGTCCCCGGCTCTCTCCTCGCGTGGTCGCGAGGTCCATAATCTCAACCATTCTAGGGGATCAGGAGGCCTGCACTATGTCGCCGGGCCGACTGGCGTGCCATGTCATTGTGCCCTGGGATGCGACTCGCGATACACCTCACGCAGGTGATCGACCGTGACCAGGGTGTAGATCTGAGTGGTGGACACCGACGCGTGGCCCAACAATTCCTGGACCACCCGCACATCGGCCCCGGCGTCCATCAGGTGCGTGGCGAACGAATGCCGCAAGGTGTGCGGGGAGACCTCCTGGGCGATCCCGGCCTTCTCGCCCAGCGCCTCGATCCGGTTGAACACGCTCTGACGCGACATCCGCCCTCCCCGGTGGTTCACGAACAGGGCGGGCGTCGACCGAGCGGTGCGTCCCGCCAGCTGGGGACGCCCGCGCACCAGCCACGCCTCAAGGGCCTCGCGCGCGTACGACCCCACCGGCACGAGCCTCTCCTTGCTCCCTTTGCCCATCAGCGTGAGCCCCATCGTCGGATCGGCGAGCATCCGCGTCGCGTCGTCGACGTCGAGCGCCACGATCTCCGACACTCGCGCGCCGGTGCCGTACAGGGTCTCGACGAGGGCGCAGTCGCACAGGTGCTCCGGGGCCGCTCCGGCGTGGCGCCCGCCTGTGGCGTCGATGAGCGCCTCGACCTGTTGGATGCTGAGCGCCTTGGGCAGTCGTCGTCCGGGGGTGGGAGGCGCGACGTCACTGGACGGGTCCTGGTCCGACACCCCCTCGTCCTGCCAGAAACGATGCAACCCGCGTACGGCCACGGTCATCCGGCCGACCGAGGCTGTCGCGAGGCCGGAGGAGGTCAGGACGACGGGGAAGTCCGCCACGTCCACGGGTGTGACATCTTTCGCATGGTGGATCCCCCTCGCCCGCAGGTGGTCGACGTACCGGGCCACGTCGCGGGCGTAGGCGGAGACGGTGTGGTGGGACAACCCCCGCTCGGCCTTCAGATGGTCGAGGTAGGACTTCACGAGCGGGTCGAAGTCGTCGGCACTGGTTGTCATTCCTCCACTCTAGGCCCCCGTCTGGTCCCGTGTCGGTCTCCCATGGCCGCCATCGCCCGGTTCAGTGCAGAGGCTCCTCGGCAGGGATCGCTCCCATCACGCCCCGGCGCGAGCCTGCCATGCGGTCCGGTCGCGATACACCAGGTGCGAGATGATCGGCAGGACGGGGGTCGTGACGGCGATGACCGCGCAGATGATGAGCAGTTCGACCATCAGGGGGACGATGATCTGGGTCAGATCGAGACCGGGGCCCGTGCTTGAGACCATCACCGGAGTCAGGAGGAGACTGACGGGGGTTTGGATCACGGAGGTGGCGAAGCCCAGCGCCAGGCCGACCACGAGGATGAGGAGGAAGATGATGCCACGCGACCCCCGGGTGACGCGCGCGCTGCGCGACCACGCCCGTGTGACGGAGACGCGCTCGACCACCATGACGGGCAGGGTGACGAACCACATGACCTGGAGGACGTAGGCCACCACCGTGATGACGAGGCAGACGAGAGCGAAGACGAGCATGCCGACCACCAGTTGTCGCACGATGATGGTGTTCGAGGTGGTGGCGCCCACGGACATCACCAGGAGGGACACCATCCCGCCCAGGGCGAACCACAGCACCACACCGACGATGACGGCCGCCACCAGGGACCACACCCACAAGGAGGACAGACGGGGGAAGGTGGCGCGCAGGGCGTGGCCGACGCTCAGCTTGTGCCCGTACAGCGCGGCGTCCGTGACGGCGCACACCGCACAACTCGTCCACCACTGGGCGATCATGGAGATCGCGATCATGACGCCGAACAGGAGAATGAGCACCAGACCCGAGCCCACGGTGACGGGAGTGTCGCCAGTGGACATGGCGTCGCCCAGGGACACCGCCCACATCGCCCCGAAGCCGACGATGACGGCCTCGACGACGAAGAGGATGACGGCCATGAAGGCGCCGATGCCGAAGAAGGCGCCGAAGTGGTCCTTGTACATCCGAAAGGTGGCCGAGAACACCGTCCCGAAGTTCAGCGGGGGCACCAGGACGGGCTGTGGCCCCGGGCCGGGGGGATAGCCCTGAGGACCAGGCGCATACCCTTGTGGACCGGGAGGATACCCCTGGGAGTCTGACGGATCGCCCTGGGGACCGGTGGGCCGCCCTTCAGGGTCATACGGCTGCTGCATGTCACCCAGCTTAGGTCCAAACCCTCACCCACCCTTGCCCCTCTCGGCCAGCGAGAGGAGGCGCAGGGTGCTGCGACAGGCCCGATCAGGCCGGGCGAAGACGGTCCAGGCCGGTGGATTGCGCCACTTTCAGAGCGAGCACCCCAGCCACCAGGACGGGATTGTTCACATCCCCGGCGAAGATGGCGTCGACGAGGTCGTCCAGATCGGCCCACCCGACCTCCATGTCCGCTTCCTCGCCCTCCAACTGGAACCCCTCGGGCCGCGGCACGGTCGTGAGCCCTCGCGCCAAGAAGATCCGAGAGCGCTGAGTCGACGACCCGGGGGTGGCGAACATGTCCACCAGGACGGACCAGTGCTCGCCCGCCAATCCGAGTTCCTCGGCGAGTTCCCGCTTGGCGGTCGTCGCCAGATCCTCGTCGGCCAGGTCGCACAGCCCCGCCGGAGCTTCCACGAGCCGGTGCCGCACAGGATGGCGGTACTGGTGCTCGATGGCGATCCGGCCCTGGTCGTCCAGGGCGAGAATGCCCACCGAGTTGGGATGGTCCATGTAGTTGCGCACCATCCACGTGCCGTCAGGCGCCGCGACCCGGTCTGTGACGAAATCCATCAACACCCCGTGAGTGGTCGCGGCACGCTCCCACGGCCACTCAAGGGGCTCATCGACCAGCTTCACGCGTTCTTCCTCGCCAAAGCGGCTTGGACCAGACCCACGAAGAGCGGGTGCGGCTTGGTGGGACGCGACTTCAACTCAGGGTGAGCCTGGGTCGCCACGAAGAAGGGGTGCATATCGTCGGGGAGTTCGATGAACTCCACCAAGGTCGAGTCCGGGGAGGTCCCGGAGATGATCAGTCCGGCCTCCTCCAGTTGCTTCCGGTAGGCGTTGTTGACCTCGTACCGGTGCCGATGGCGCTCCGAGACTCTGGTCGTGCCGTACGCCGTCGCCACCTTCGACCCCTTGACCAACTCAGCCGGATACCCGCCGAGTCGCATGGTGCCGCCCATGTCGCCCCCGCCGGAGACGATCTGGACCTGTTCGGCCATGGTGGCGATGACGGGGTACGCGGTGTCCGGGTCGAACTCCGTCGACGCCGCGCCCTCCAGACCCGCCAGATGGCGGGCGACTTCCATGACCATGCACTGCAGCCCCAGGCACAATCCCAGGATCGGGATGCGGTGCTCACGGGCGTACTGGATGGCGCCGATCTTGCCCTCGACGCCACGGATGCCGAAACCGCCGGGCACGACCACCGCGTCGACGTCGCGCAACTTCTTCGCGGCGCCTTCCTCCGTCTCACAGTCGTCGGACTTCACCCAGCGGATGTCGACCTTCGCCCAGTTGGCGAAACCGCCAGCGCGCACGGCCTCGCACACGGACAGATAGGCGTCCGGCAGGTCGATGTACTTGCCCACCAACGCGACGGTCACCTTGTCCTTGGGCGTGTGGACACGGGCCAGCAGGTCGTCCCACTTGGCCCAATTGACGTCTCGGAAGGACAGGTTGAGCCGACGCACGATGTAGGCGTCGAGGCCCTCGGCGAAGAGGACCTTGGGGATGTCATAGATGCTGGGAGCGTCGGGGCAGGAGATCACGGCCTCCTCGTCCACGTCGCACATCAGAGCGATCTTGGCCTTGATGGAGTCCGAGAGCGAGCGATCCGAGCGGCACACCAAGGCGTCGGGCTGGATGCCCACCTGACGCAGGGCGGCCACCGAGTGCTGGGTCGGCTTGGTCTTGAGCTCCTTGCTGGGCCCGATGTAGGGCACCAGCGACACGTGCAGGAAGAAGACGTTCTCACGGCCGAGTTCCCGACGCACCTGACGGGCCGCTTCCAGGAACGGGAGGGACTCGATGTCGCCCACTGTGCCGCCGATCTCATGGATGACGACGTCGATGCCCGAGGTCGCCATCGCCAGCATCTCTTCCTTGATGGCGTTCGTGATGTGCGGGATCACCTGGACCGTGTCGCCCAGATAGTCCCCGCGCCGCTCTTTCGCGATGACATGAGAGTAGATCTTGCCCGTGGTGGCGTTGGCCGCCGCAGTGAGTTCACGATCGAGGAAGCGCTCGTAATGACCGATGTCGAGGTCGGTTTCGGCCCCATCCTCCGTGACGAAGACTTCTCCGTGTTGGAAGGGATTCATCGTCCCCGGATCGACATTGATGTACGGGTCCATTTTCTGCATCGTCACCTTCAGTCCCCGACCCACGAGGAGGGAACCGAGCGAGGAGGCCGTGAGACCTTTCCCCAACGATGAGACGACTCCACCAGTTACGAATATGTGTTTTGTTTTTCTGCGTTCTGCCACGGAACTTCAGCTTATCGGATTCTCCACCTTGCGCGCCACCGGCGATGTATGCGTCAGGCGCTCGACGGAAGGCCCCTGATCATCGTTTGCGCTTGATCGAGCAGCTCTTGGGCATGGGCGGACGATGATGCGGATTGGCCGAGACCTCCCATCATCCGGGCGAGTTCCGCCAACCTCGTCCCCGGCGTGAGCAGAGCCAACCCGGACGCCGTCACTTGTCCGTCGTCCGTCTTGGACACCACGTAGTGCGTGTCGGCGAAGGCGGCGACCTGGGCCAAGTGGGTGACCACGATCACCTGTCCGCGTTGAGCCAGCCGGGCGAGACGAAGGCCCACTTGGAGCCCGACGGCCCCGCCGATCCCGGCGTCGACCTCATCGAAGACGAAGGTCTGCCGCGACGAGGAATCCGCGAGCACCACTTCGATGGCCAGCCTCACCCGGGACAGTTCCCCGCCCGACGCGACTTTCCCCAAGGGCGCCGGCTCGCTGCCAGGATTGGCGGTGAACATCAAGGCGACCGCGTCGCCGCCCCAGGGACCCAGGTCCGCGAGAGGGGTCACCAGGAACTCCACACGGGCGTGCGGCATGGCCAACGCCCCCAGTTCCTGCGCCACCTGGGCCGCGAATCGGGTCGCCGCGTCCGCCCTCATCCGTGTCATCGACGCGGCGAGGTCCGTCACCTCGCCGGTGAGAGACTCGATGCGCTCGGCCAACTCGGAAATCCTGGAGTCGGATCCCTCCAACTGGGCCAGCCGATTCTGTGCCTGTACGGCCCACTCACGCACCGCGGTGGCGTCCGGGCCGTACTTGCGCGTGAGGGACGACAACTCGGCCAGTCGGGTCTCGATCCATTCCAATCGGATCGGATCGGCCACCAGATCGGCCAAGTAGCTGGAGACCTGGCCGGCCAGATCTGTCACCAGCGCCGACGCCTCGTCTGCCTGCACAGCCAGGGCTTGCGCCTGGGTGTCCTGCTGGGCCGCATGCCCCAACGCCCGTCTCACCTGGCTCAGCAAGGTGAGGACGGGAAGGCCGTCAGCGTCCATGTCGTCGCCGGCCAAAGCCACCACCGCAGTCAGCGCGTGGGACCGCAGGTCGTCGGCGTCCTGGAGGCGCCTGGCCTCGTCCCTCAGCGCCTGGTCCTCGCCCTCCTCAGGCGCGATCTTCGCGATCTCCGCGACCCCGAAGGCCAGCATGTCCGCTTCCCGAGCCCGCTCCTGGGCCGACCGTGTGAGGTCGTCCAGCTCCTGGACGAGCGCTTTGCGCTGATCGTAGAGGGCACGGTACGCGTCCAGCGCGGCGGCCATCTGTGGGCCCGCCGCCCGGTCCAAGACCTGGCGCTGTCGTTCGGCCGTTGACAGTCGCACTTGGTCCGCCTGTCCGTGGATGGTGACCAAGTCCGACCCGATGCGCACAGCGACCGCCTGCGTCACACTGGCGCCGCCGATCCAACTCCTGCTGCGTCCCGACGCCGCGACCTGTCTCGCCACCAACAACTCGCCGTCGTCGACCGTTCCACCGGCCGAGTCCACCTCGTCGGCGCACTCCGGGCCGATGTCGATGAACCGCGCGTCGACCTGGGCGGATCCTTCGCGGTTCCTGACCACGGCCGAGTCCGCCCGCACCCCGGCCACCAGGCCTAGGCCTTGGACCACCATGGTCTTCCCTGCGCCGGTCTCGCCCGTCACCACGGTCAGCCCCGGCCCCGGGGAGAACGTGGCGTCTTCGATCACCCCCACGTTGCGGATCGTCAACTCCGTCAGCATCGCCGTACCTTCCCCTACCCGCGCCCGCGCCAACCCTCGACCGGCAAAGCGAATTTCTTGACCAGACGAGACGTGAACGGCTGCTCCGACAAGCGGGCGACCGTCAGGTCGTGCTCGTAGCGCCGGATCTCCAGCCGCGACCCGGCGGGCACGTCCTCGACTCGACCGCCGTCGCAGCACACCACCGCAGGAACGTCGGCCAACACGTCCAACTGGACCCGCGAGTCGGGCGCCAAGACCATGGGGCGCGCGAACAGGGCGTGCGCGGCCAACGGGACGATCTGGTACGCCTCCAACTGCGGCCACATGACAGGCCCTCCCGCGGAGAAGGCGTAGGCCGTGGAACCCGTCGGGGTGGACACGAGAATCCCGTCACAGGCCCACCGCGACACCGGGAGACCGTCGATGGAGACCAGGCAATCGATCATCATCATCCGCGAGGCCTTCTCCAACGACACCTCGTTGATCGCCACCGACGACCAACTGGGCTTTTCTTCGTCGCCCTTGAAGAGGTCGATCTGGATGGTCATGCGCCGCTCGAGAAAGAAATCCCCGGTGACCACGTGGTGGACCAGCTCGGGCATCTGGGACATCTCCAGTTCGGCCAGGAAACCCACGTGGCCCAAGTTGACGCCCAGGACGGGGATCTCCGACTCCAGCGCACGCTCCGCCGCGCGCAGAATCGTCCCGTCGCCGCCGAAGACGACCACGACTTCCGCCGAGCGCAGGGAGGTGGACGTGATGTCCGCCAGCCGCGCCCCCGGCACACGGGCATGGATGTCCTCACGCGCCTCGGGCACCACCAGGCATTCGACGCCGGTCGGCAGCTCCTCGATGAAGCGGCAGGCGGCCTCCAGCGCTGGGAGGCGAGAGGCGTGTATCCACACCGCAATTCTTCGAGAGCTCTTCACAGCCCCTACTGTAGTGCGCCCCTGCGACATTTTTGGCACGGATCCGTGATCTCCCCTCGTCACTGGCCCGACTCAGATCTCTTTCCTGGTGTAGATCACCGTGGAGACGACCCCCGAGACCACCAGGAAGACCGCCGAGCCCAGGATGCCGATCAAGGGGATCAGGTAGAAGTTGTCCGTGAAGAAGCTCTGGACCTGCTGGATGAGGCTGATCGCGTTCTGGATCCCGTTCTTCACGTTGTTGCGCACGAGAAGCATCCCGAGGAGCATGACGATGTACAGGGGCACCATCGTGAAGATGTACGCCTTGGAGAAGGTGAACTTGAAGTAGATCGGGAAGGCGATCCCCGTGGCGAAGAAGTAGTAGAGGAAGGCGACGGCCAAGACCCCCCAGAACACGACCGGGTCCATGGGAGAGCCTTGGACCCGGGAGATGATCCACCCCATCAGACCCGACGCCACAGTGGCCGCCACGCCGATGATGAGGGTGTACAGATACCGGCCGATGATCATCTCCGACTTGCGCAAGGGCAGCAGGCCGTACAACCTGTCGGAGTGGTTGCGCTCATGCATCGAGAAGACGTACCCTCCGAAGAAGACGGCCAGGACGATCATGAGGATCATTCCGATCTCCGGGATCTTGGCCACGAGCCCGATGGCGCCGGCGAGGACGAGCCCGACGGCCGCGCCCATGATCAGATAACTACGCCCAGTGTAAAAGTCCAGCTTCGTGGCGTTCCAAATCCTACGCATGTTTGTTGATGCCTCCCTTGCTGATGTGGACCAAGATTTCATCGATGGTGGGTGTGACCGTCTCGAGCCCCGGCGGCAGGCCTGTGGCATCGCTGGCCCGGATCATGCCGGTGAAACCGACACTCGTCGTGGCGGCGCCGATGATCTGCCCTGTCAGGTCGGCGGTCAGCGCGGACCGATCTCCCCTGATGATCAGGAAGTGGTCGAGCAGCCCGTCCTTGGTGCCCGTGTAGAAGATCTTTCCGTGCTCGATCACGGTGATGTACTCGGCGACGCGCTCCAGATCCGAGGTGATGTGCGTGGAGAAGAAGACGCTGCGTTCCCCGTCCGAGATGTAGCGCTGAAGGATGTCCAGCAACTCGTCGCGGGCCACGGGGTCCAAGCCCGAGGTGGGCTCGTCGAGTATCAGCAGTTTCGCCCCATGGGACATGGCCACCGCCAGCATGAGCTTCATCTTCATACCACGCGACAGCTCTCGCACCCTCTTCCCCGTCGTCAACTCGAACTCGTCGAGGAACTGGGCGAAGAGGGCGGTGTCCCATCCGCGATAGAACCCGCGCACGACTTTCTCCACCTCGCGGATCCGCCAGGAGTCGACGAAGAAGATCTCGTCGAAGACTGCGCCCAGCTCCTGTTTGATCGCGAGCTCGTCGGCGATGTTGTCCAAACCGAACACGTGAACCTCGCCGCTGTCGCGGGTGGCCATGTTCAAAATGGTACGAATCGTGGTGGTCTTGCCGGCGCCGTTCTGTCCGACGAACCCCATGATCTTCCCCATCGGCAGGGCGAAAGACACCGAATCGAGTTTGAAACCTGGATAGCTCTTACAGAGGTTCTGAATCTCAAGGGCATTGCTCATCTGTGCTTTCCTCCCATAGTCGCTGAAAGAGATGATGTATGTGGGCGTGTGACAGTCTCGCGGTCCTCGCGGCGCCGGTCCTTGCTACGAAGGTCTCCCCGATCCCCCTCTGACCTCAGATCCCTGATGATCGCCAACGACCCCTGTCGTTTATAGTCATTTGTCTTTTATGTACATATAGCATAGTAACACTCGGGATATCGTCAGCCAATCACACGTCCCACCCATCACGACGACCTGGTCGGGCATGACAGGATGGTGGGAGAGGACAGTTCACGTGAAAGAGAGGAATCATGGCCACAGCGCTGATCGTCGTCGACGTGCAGAGGGACTTCTGCGAGGGTGGGGCCTTGGCCGTGACAGGGGGGTCCGCCGTGGCCCGCCTCATCAGCGAGCACGCGGCACGCCACCCGTACGACATGGTCGTCGCGACCCGGGACGCGCACGTCGACCCCGGCGCCCATTTCTCCCCCGCTCCTGACTTCGTCGACACTTGGCCCCCGCATTGCCGCGTGGGAACCCCCGGGTGGCGCCTGCACCCCGAACTCACCCTTCCCCGCATCGACCTCCTCGTCGACAAGGGGTTCTTCTCGCCCGCCTATTCGGGATTCGAAGGCGAGGACCCGTGGGGCCAGCCCCTCGACCTCCTCCTGCGCGCCCACGGCGTCGAGGTGGTGGACATCGTCGGCATCGCCACCGACTACTGTGTGAAACACACCGCCTGGGACGCCGCCCGGCTCGGGTACGACACGCGCGTCCTCATGGACCTCACGGCGGCGGTCGATCCTGACGCCGTCCCGCACCTGCGTCTGGACTTCGCGCAGCGAGGGATCGTCGCGCTCGACTCATGCGCTGTCTGACTCGTGCGCGGTTGAGGACTCACCGTCCGCCTCTCCGCGCCGGAACAGGCAGAACACCTCCTGGTTGCCCTTCTCCCCGATCACGGCGCTAGGGGCCGACCAGGCGAGAGACCACCCCGCGTCGCGGGCGCACGCGACGACGGCCGCCACCGCGCGGGCACGGTGGTCGTCATCCACGACCACCCCGTGGGAGTCCAGGCCACCGCGGCCCACTTCGAACTGCGGCTTGACCAGGACGAGGGCGGCCCCGTCGGCGGCCACCACGGCCAGAAGCCGGTCGAGGATGAGTCTCAGCGAGATGAAGGACACGTCGGCCACGACCAGATCGACCCGGTGGCCGCCGACCGTGTCCAGATCGAGGTCTTTGAGGTTCACACCCTCCCGCAGGACCACCCGGGTGTCGTCGCGGAGGAGTCCCGCCATCTGACCATGCCCGACGTCGACGGCGTACACCTGGCGCGCGCCGCGCTCGAGGAGCACCTGGGTGAAACCGCCCGTGGAGGCGCCGGCGTCCAGGACACGGCCTGCCACCGACAGCCCGCACTCGTCGAGCGCATGGACGAGTTTGTGGGCGCCACGGGAGACATAATGGTCCAGGAGCACGTCGATGACGGCGTCCTCGCCGACCTGGGTCGACGCGCGCACCCGCGACACGCCGGCGACGCGCACGCGATCGGAGTCGATGAGTTGGCGGGCATGGCTGCGAGAGCGCGCCGACCCACGGTCCACGAGGGCCAGATCAAGACGCATCGCGGCGCAAGAGGGTGTCGAGGGCGTCGTGAGCGGCACGCAGGACGTCCGCGTGGTCCTCCAGGGGCAGATCGCCCAGGCGAGCCACCTGACGCAAGGCTTCGTCGACGGTCTCATCTCCGGTCGTCGGAGGCTCCTCCACAGAACTCATGCCTGCCAGTATAGGACCCTCGCGTCCCCCCAGGGACGCGAGCGAGACGTTCACGCCAGGCGCCAGGTGAGGGCGACGACAGGCGGACGACCGGCCCGGCGATGAATTGAAGATCCTCGAAGAGCGGTCCTAGACTGGGAACATGAAGCTGACGAGGGATGACATCCGCCATCCGGTGGCGTCCCTCGTGGGTTCCCACAGACCGCCGGTGGTGTCCACACGTCATATCGCCTCGACCCGTGAGGCGCGGATCGATCCATGCTGAGCCTGTACGTCCCCGGAGACTCGCTCATCCACCGGACCCCCGCCTGGCTCAAGCTCCTGGTGTTGTGTGTGTGCGGAACCGCTGTCATGATCATCCCCTCTCCCGTGGCGTTGGCTGTCGGATTGGCGCTGGTCGTCGTCTCGTACGCCGTCGCCGGCATCGGCGTCCGCGTCGTGTGGCGCGCCTCGCGTGCCATCCTGGTCTTCGTCGTCGTCATCACCGCGTTCCAGTGGTTGTTCAGCTCGTGGGCTCTCGCCCTGGTCGTCGGCGAGAGGATCCTCTTCCTCGTCGCCGCAGCCAACCTCCTCACCGTGACCACCACCATGTCGGACCTGATCGCGACGGTGGAGTCTCTCCTGACCCCTTTCGCCCGGTGGGGCGTACGCCCCGACAGGGCCGGCATCGCCATCGCCCTGGCTTTGCGGTTCATCCCCACTCTGGTCGAGCAAGGGGCTCTCATCCGTGAGGCGCAAGCCGCCCGAGGGGTGAAGGCGCCGTTCACCTATCTGGCCCCGCTGATCATCCGGGCCCTCCGCATGGCGGACGGAGTCGGCGAGGCCCTGGAGGCACGCGGCCTGGGCGCGGCCCCCGTACGGCCCCTGGGCGCCACCGGGCCCGACCCGGGGGCCACTGACCCGCCTGCCATCGCTCACCCCCCGACTGACAAGGAGTGACTGTGCGACCGAAAGACATCGCCCTCATCGCCCTGTTCGCGGCCCTGACCTGCACCCTCGGTCTCACCCCGCTCATCCCCCTGCCCCTGATCGGCGCCACGTTCGCCCTGCAAACCCTCGGGATGCTGCTCGCGGGAGGGATCCTGGGCGCCCGACGCGCGACGGCGTCCATGGCGCTGGTGATCGCCCTCGTCGCCATCGGTCTGCCCGTCCTGACCGGAGGACAGGGCGGACTGGGCAAACTGGTCGGCCCCACCGCGGGCTTCATCTGGTCCTGGCCCATCGGCGCCTGCCTGACGGGACTGATGATCCAGCACTGGTGGGAGAAGCTCACCCCGGCGCGAGCCTTCGTCGCCGCGATCATCGGTTCGGTGAGCTTGTACGTCCTGGGCCACTCGTGGCTGGCCTTCAGCCTCCACGTCCCGTGGTCCGTCGCATGGTGGTCGTGGGTGGTGTACCTGCCCGGCGACATCGTCAAGTCCCTTCTCGCCGCGGTGGTCATCGTCACCGTGAAGAAGGCCTATCCCCTGATCACCCCTCGTACCCGGGCGGCCTCATGATCCAGATCGACTCAGTCAGCCACGTCTACGGGCGGCGCGAGGTGCTCAGCGAGGTCTCGTTGGACCTGGCCGAGCGCCGCATCGGCATCGTCGGGGGCAACGGGTCGGGCAAGTCGACGCTGCTGCGCCTGTGCAACGGACTGATCCTGCCCACGCGCGGACGGGTCCGGGTCCTCGGCCACGACACTGCTCGGGAGCTGTCGGTCGTACGTTCCCTCGTGGGTTTCGTCTTCCAGGACCCCGACCTGCAGATCATCATGCCGACTGTCGCCGAAGACCTCGCCTTCTCCTTGCGCCCGGCTCGCTTGTCCCGCCAGGAGGTCGCCGCCCGCGTCGATCTCTGGCTGGACGCCTACGGACTGGCGTCTCACAAGGACCACCCCGCACATCTGCTCTCCGGCGGCCAGAAACAACTCCTGGCCATCGCCGCCATCCTCATCACGCGACCGCAGATCCTGGTCTTCGACGAGCCCACCACACTGCTCGACCTGCGCAACACACGCCGGGTCATGGACGTGGTGTCAGGCCTGGACCAGCAGGTGATCGTCGCGACCCATGATCTCGACTTCCTCGCGGACTTCGACCGGGTGATCGTCCTAGACGAGGGACGAGTCGTGGCGGACGACTCCCCCGCCCCCGCCCTGGCCGCCTACCGGCGTCTCGTGTGAGCGACTGGAAGATCGCTAGACTCGTGTAGCAGAGCCCCGGACTAGGTGGGACGGGGTGGAAGGAGCGGTGATGAACCAGGTGATCCTGTCCTCGACCGGGAGATTGGCGTGTGTCGACGTGCCGGAACCGGTGGGAAGGGCGCGCATGGGCCAGACCACCGCCCGCGCCGACCATGACGTGGTCGCGTCGAGCGCCGTGAGCATGGACGGGGCTGTCGGCGCCGTCACCAGTTCCGGACACGCGTTCCGCGTCGAGGTCGCGGATCTGCCGACTCTGCCTCCCGGCGGCCCTTGGTCGCTGTGGGACGGCCCCAAGGCCGATGATCTGAACCCGGCATCCGGTCACGTGGTGGGCCTGTTCTGCCTCGACCGCGACGCCGCTCCCCTGGCTCTGGCCACATCGACTGGCGCCGTCAAACGTGTCGTCCCCGAGTACAAGGGGTGGACCACCTGGGAGGTCATGTCGGTCAAGGAGGACGACACGGTCGTGGGAGTCCATCACGCCTGGGACGGCGACGACCTGGTGTTCGTCACCCGGGACGCCCAGTTGCTGCGGGTGTCCGCCCGGGAGGTACGGCCCCAGGGCCGTCCAGCCGGCGGCATGGCCGGAATCCGACTGGCCGAGGATTCGGAGGTGATCTTCTTCACCGCCGTGGCCAAGGATGACGCCGAGCAGACCATCGTCGCCACCATGGCCGTGGGCCCGGAGTCGGTCTCCACGGTGAAGACCACGCCACTAACCGAGTACCCGTCCAAGGGACGTTCCACCTCGGGTGTGCGTACCCAGCGCTTCCTCAAAGGACAGGACAGACTGGCCCTGGCCTGGGTCGGCCTGCCTCCTGTGCGCGCCTGCGACTCGGCCGGATCGCCACGCAATCTTCCCTCCACGCACGACCGCCGTGACGGGACCGGCGCCAAAGTCTATGGCCCCTTCGCCGCCTTCGGATGATCGCCCTGCGGACCTCCCATGACGGACCCTCGTCTGACCCGCTTCCTCACCGCCCAGGAGGGCGTCTACCCGCGGGCTTTGGCGGAGGTGCGCGCCGGACGCAAACGCACTCACTGGATGTGGTTCATCTTCCCGCAGATCGCTGGCCTGGGCGTCAGCCCCATGTCTCAGACGTACGCCATCCACGATCTGAGCGAGGCCCAGGCCTACGCGGCTGATCCGACTCTGGGCTCACGGTTGGTGGAGATCACGACGGCTCTGCTGGATCTGACGCCTGACCCGGAGGTCGTCTTCGGGTATCCCGACGACCTCAAACTGCGCAGTTGCATGACACTGTTCTCCGCCGTGCCGGGCGCCGATCCCGTCTTTCAGCGGGTCCTGGACGAGTGGTTCTCCTCCTGCGCCGACGAGGCGACCCTCCGACTCCTCGGCTGAGGAGCACGCCGATCCTCGATCCTCACCCCTGTGAGTCGACCTGTGTCGGGCATGGGGCCACGAGGCAGGTCAGGTCAGGTCCGATGTACGTGGGTCGCTGGGACGGGGGCGCGACCTCGAGGTCCGCCATCGAATGGGACCCCGACAGGACGAACAGCGAGTCCCAACCGGCGAGGGTCGCGCCTTCGACGTCGGTGTCCAGCCTGTCGCCCACGAACAGCAACCTCGTGCCGCCGAGGCGGCGCACCGTCTCGTCGAACAGGGGTTGTGCGGGCTTCCCACCCATGCGGGGGGCGAGGCCGGGCAGGGCCTCGCCCATAGCCTTCAGGATCCCACCCATGCCGATGGCCAGGCCTTCGGGGGCGGGACGGTTCAGGTCGTTGTTGCAGGCGTACCACGTGGCCCCGTCTTGGACGGCGAAGCACCCCTCGTTGAGCTGCTCCCAAGTCAGTCCGGGATGATAGCCCACGCAGATGGCGCGTGTGTCCGCCGACCGGGTCTCCACAGGGCTCAGCCCCACCGCGGCGATCTCGTCGACGAGCGCCTGCGTCCCGAGCACGAAGACCTCCGCCCCGGCCGGCAGGCGCTCTGCCATGACCCGGGCTGTGGCCTGCGCCGAGGTGACGACGTCCTCGGGAGCGCAGGGGATGCCCAGGCGGCTCAGGTGCTCCGACACCGCCTGGGGTCCACGCTGCGCGTTGTTGGTGACGAACCCGACCTTGATGCCGCGTCGACGGATCTCTGCGATCGTGGACGCCGCGCCGGGCACGGCCTCGGGGCCTGTGTACACGACCCCGTCCAAGTCGAAGCCGACGAGGTCGTACCCGTCCACCAGATCTGCCATGGCCTCAGTCCTCGTCGGTCTGGGCCTCGATGTCCTGCGTCGGATGGAGGTCCTCAGTAGTCTCGGCGTCAGTAGTCTCGGCTAGATCAGAGTCGTCCGCATCAGAGTCGTCCGCATCAGGGTCGACTTCGACGGACTCATCTTCATCCGAGTCCGCCTCGACAGACTCAGCCTCAACGGACTCAGCCTCATCCGAGTCACCCTCGGCAGACTGATCCTCGGCAGACTCATCCTCGGCAGACTCATCCTCAACGGACTCAGCCGCATCGTCGGACTCATCGATGTCGATGTCCTCCTCGTCGTCCAGCATCTCGGACTCGTCGTCCAGCATCTCGCGGTCCTCGGACTCGGCGTCCTCTGCCACATCATCCTCACGCTCATCCAGATCGTCATCACTGTCGTCCTCAAGCTCGTCCAGGTCATCTTCGAATTCGTCCTGGTCGTCCTCAAGGTCGTCCTCGAACTCGTCCTGGTCGTCCTCGTCGTCCTCAAGGTCGTCCTCGGATTCGTCCAAGTCGTCCTGGTCGTCGATCTCCTCGTCCATGAACTCGCTCTCATCCACGTCGAGCGTGATGCCGTCGAACTCGTCCAGGCGGTCCAGGGCGGCCGTCTCCCCCTCAGGGTCGATGCGGGCAGCCATGGCGAAACCTCGGTAGGCGTTGGCCATGTCGCCGGCCTGCGCGAGCAGATCCGAGTAGGCGTACAGCAGGCGCGCCTGCGCCACGCGAGGATGACGGATGGTCGGGCGCTCGATCTCGCGACGCAGAAGACGCATCGCCTCCTCGCGCTGACCCATGTCCACGCGCACCCCGGCCGTGACGATCAGCAGTTCCAGGCGCATCGAGGGATCCTCGATCTCCTTCTCGCCCTCGGCGGACAGTTCCAGCGCCTCGCGGTACTTGGACTGTGCCCGCAGGCAATCCACCATCACGGGGATGAGATCGGCGGATCCGGTCATACGCCGTAAGGTGCGGTACTGGGACAACGCCTCATCGTACAGTCCGGCCGCGTACGCGGTCTCGGCGGCCACCTCGCGGGTGATGGGCAGTCGTGCCGCACGGCGGCGCGCCGCCTCGGCGTGCCGGTGCGCCAATTGCGGATCCTGGTCCATCATCATGCCGGCCATCATCAGGTGTGCGCCGACCACGCGGGCGGTGTCCGCCGACAAGCTGCGCAATTCGGCCTTCATGCCCCGAGGCATCTTCACGTCGTCGGGCAGAACAGGGGTCTCCGGTTCGTCTGGTCGAGCCTCGAGCCCCGGAGGCGGGGTCGGACGCTCCTCCTCGTCCCAGGACCTGGTCGAGAAGCGGTTCCCCCCGTCCCGGTCGTGAGACGACGAGCGGAAGTCCCGGTCACCGGATCCACGACGGTCGCCATCGCGGCGCTCGTAGGACCCGTACCCACGCCGATCGCCGTCGCGACCCGAGTCCGAGCGGAAACCGCGCGAACCACCATTACGCCCACGATCAGAGCCATACCGGGGACGATCGCCGCCACGATCCTGATCAGAGCCATAGCGGGGACGGTCACCATCACGCCCACGGTCGGAACCATAGCGGGGACGGTCACCGCCACGATCCTGATCAGAGCCATAGCGGGGACGATCACCATCACGCCCACGGTCGGAACCATAGGACGGACGATCCTCGCCCCGACCACGTGGCGATCCGTATCCGCCGCGGTCACGGTCAGAGCCGAAGTCACGACGGCCACCGTCGCGACCCGCGCCGGACCCACGGCGATCACCGTCACGACCCCAACCGGAGTCGCTGCGGCGGCGATCATCGCCGCCTCGGCCTCCGCGGAACTCGCGGTCGCCCTGACCACCGTTCCCGAAGGACCGGCGATCCTCGCCGCCACGGTTCCCGAAGGACCGCTGATCGTCACGGCCGCGGTCCGAGCGATAGTCGCCGCGTCCTGCGCTCCTGGACCCCTCCTGGCCTTCGACGTCGCCAGTGCGCTCCCGATCGTCGAACCGCTTGGTGAAGGGACGAGAACCACCGCGGCGGTCGGCGTCGCCGCGATCCTCGCGCCATGGGCGGCTGGCGCCATCGCGCCCGCCACGGAAGCCCGAGTCGCGGGAATCACGGGTGTCTCTGCCGCGGCCAGCGTCATGACCACCGCGGTGGTCCGCGCGGCCGGCGTCACGTCCGTACCCCCCACGGGAGTCAGACGACCAACGGGTCGACGTCGCGTCGCGGTCCTGGTCTGGTCCGCCGGGGCGACGTTGGAAAGAATCACGGCGGGGCTCGCCATCGCGAGAACCCCGGGACTGGAAGGAGCCGCGACCACCGTCACGTCGAGAATCGGAGCCGAAACGACCCTCCCCTTGGGATCGGCCAGAGTCTCGGCCACCACGATAACCCTCTCGGTTGCCCTGGTAACCCTCTCGGCCACCTGCGTCCGACCTGTAGGACGGTGTGGAATCTGAACGGGGGCGGCGATCCTCGCCGCGAGGAGTCCAGCCCTCACGATCGCGGGGAGCGTCGTCACGT
>Ga0123357_10000314_pt1 | contig 46149 bp, 46 predicted proteins | sample TergutEmb28metaG_FD_89873 | JGI IMG/M metagenome (GOLD analysis project Ga0123357, IMG submission 89873) | Embiratermes neotenicus P4 segment gut microbial communities from Petit-Saut dam, French Guiana - Emb289 P4 | ecosystem: Host-associated > Arthropoda: Insects > Digestive system > Gut ...
CGGCATCGACGCGTGCGTATTCACGGGGTCGACAGCAACAGGTCACAAGGTGCGGGTGCGCTGCGCCGAGCACGGCATCCCCGCGAGCGTCGAGATGGGCGGAAAAGACGCGGCCATCGTGCTCGGCGATTGCGATCTCGAGCGGACCGCAGCAGGCATCACCCACTGGGCCTTGAGCAACGTCGGCCAAGCGTGTGGCGCGATCGAGATCGCGCTCGTCGAGGACGCGATCGCAGATCCTTTCGTGTCGCTCATGGCAGACGCGTGGCGCCGGCTGTGCGTCGGTCCGGGCGAGGGCGAGTGCGCCGAGCTCTCGCCCATGGCCCACCCGGGCCAGCTCGAGATCGTGCGGCGTCACGTCGATGAGGCTGTCGCCGCTGGAGCAAAGCTCGCAAGCGGCGGCGCGCCGACGCCGACCGGTAGCGGCTTGTTCTATCCGCCGACGCTGCTCGATGAATGTAGCGAATCGATGAGCGTGGTGCGCGACGAGACGTTCGGCCCCGTGCTCGCCGTCGTGCGCGTCGCGAGCGCCGCCGAAGCGGTGCGTGTCGTCAATCGCGGACGCTACGGCCTCGGCGCATCGATCTGGACGCGTGACATCGAGCGCGCCAAGCGCCTCGCCCGTCAGCTCGACGTCGGCGTCGTCGACATCAACAACCACGCGTTCACCGGCGCATGTTCGTCGCTCCCGTGGAGCGGTACGCGCGACACCGGCTACTCGGTCGCCAACGGCCCCGAGTCGCTGCTCACTTTCACCCGTCCGCGCACCATCGTCGTCGATCGCTCGCATCACCCGGAGTCGTTCTGGATGCCGTTCGACGCCGATATGGCGAGGGTCAGCGGGCTGCTCATCGACGCGCAGCTCATGCGCTTGAAGAAGGTGTGGCAATTGCCGATACTCATGCGCCGGCGCGTCGCCACCGTTCGCAAATTCTTCTCGAGATAGCGGGATTCATCGTGCTGAATGGTAGGCATCACCGTATCGCTCTTGCGCTCGCGCGCACCCTGATCCCCGGCACCGAGCGCCTCCCCGCGCCTGACGCGGCGCTCATCGCGCGCGCCGAGATGATGCTCCATGAAACGGCGCCGTCGCTGGTGCCGGCGTGGCGCTGGCTGCACGACGCGATCGATGTCGCGAGTGTCGCGCAGACAGGTCGGCGTTTTCATGCGCTCGATGACGCCCGCCGCACCCGCGTCGTCGAGCGCTGGCAGGCGAGCGGCGGCGGACGCGTACCGCTATCGCTCGTGGCGCTCCTCTACAAGCTCCTGCACTTTGACACGCCTGAAATGCACGCGGCCATGGGCGGGCGCCTTCGCCCTGAGCGGCGTGTCGTCGACAGACCGCGCTGGCTCGACCAAATCCATCGCGCCAGCACTTGGTCGGACGGTGACATCGAATGCGACGTGGTCGTCGTCGGCACTGGCGCTGGCGGCGCCTTTGTCGGGCGCGAGCTTGCCAAGCGCGGTTACGCCGTCGTCTTCATCGAGAAGGGTGAACACCTGCGTCGCGACGCCTTCGACGGCAGCTCCGTCGAAGCGTACAGGCGGTTTTTGCGATCGAGCTTCGCGATCGGTAACGCCATCATTCCGATCTTCAGCGGCGAGCTGGTGGGCGGCTCGACGGCGGTAAACGGAGGCACCTGTTTTCACACACCGCCGTGGATCCTCGACGACTGGTGCGAGAAGCTTGGCACTTCTGATCTATCACCCGAAAACATGGCCGACTATTTCGCGCGCGTCGAGAACGTGCTCGACGTGGCGCCGTCTCTCCAGCGTGAGGTCGGACCGATTCGCGACGTCGTGGCGCGCGGTTGCGACGCGCTCGGTTGGCACCACTTTCCTATCCGCCGTAACGCCCGTGGCTGCACCGGCACCGGCTTTTGCCACTTCGGCTGCCCGTCGGATGCGCGGCGCAGCACCAACCTGTCTGCGATCCCGAATGCGCTCGAGAGTGGAGCCATGCTGCTCACCGAGGCGATCGTCGACGAGATCACCCTCTCGGGTAACCGCGCCACCGGCGTCAGCGTCGTGGCCAAGAGCGGCCAGCGCATTCGCGTGCGCGCGGAGGCCGTCGTGCTTGCGGCCGGCACGTTGGCGACGCCGCTGCTCCTTTTGGACCAAGGGATCTGCAACACGAGCGGCCAGGTCGGTCGCAATCTGTCGATACATCCAAGCGTCGGCGTGCTCGGTTTGATGGAGGAAGAGATCAACGGTCATCACTTCACCCCACAAGGCTACGGTTGCGATGAGTTCTTGCGCGACGGAGAGCTCATTCTCACGGCGCAACCCGACACCAACGTGGCGGCGAGCCTGTTCCCGCTCACCGGCAAGCCGCTCATGAACGTGCTCGAGTCGTTGCCACACCTCGCGGGGCTGGGGCTCCTCATTCGCGACCACTCGGCGAACGGCCGAGTCTGGCGCGACGTCGGCGGTCGACCGCTCATCACCTACCACGTGACCCCTGAAGATAGGGCACTCTTGCAGGCCGGGATGGTGCACTGCATGGAGATGCTCCTCGCCGCCGGAGCCACGCGCTTCTACCCGACGCTCGCGTCGATGCCGATCGTCCTGCCGCACCAGATCGGCGAATTCCGCGCGATGCTCCCAAGAGCCGCGGATTACTCGTTCGTCAGCTACCACCCGCTAGGCACGTGCCGCATGGGTAAAGATCCGCGCAATAGCGTTGTCGGCCTCGATCACCAAACGCACGACGTACGGCGCCTCTACATCGCCGACGGCAGCACCGTGCCAGGGCCGCTCGGCGTCAATCCCCAACTCACTATCATGAGCATGGCGGTGCGCGCCGCCGATCGCATCCACGACGCGCTCGGCCGGGCGACCATGACGACCGCGCGCGACGAGCGTTTGGTATCGTGAGGTGGTCGTGTCGATGGCGACGACTTCGAGGTCGTCTGAATGCCTGAATCGCCGCGGTGCTTCACCTTCGAAAAACGAGAATGAGCTCTTTTTTCGTCCCACGATGAGCACGCCGCGAACGTCGGACGTCTGGAATTCGGTCCTCGACGACCTTCACGAGGTTGAGGGTAGGAGCGTGTTGCTCAAACAAATAGAGGATCATCTCCGCCGGATGACGCGTAGATTGCTTTCTACGAACCGTCTCGCCAACGACGAGAACGCAATGACCACCAGTCCGAACGCGCGGCACGACTTTCGTCGCCAACGAAACGATCATGCGTTCAAACAAATCGTGGCGATCGGTCGGCTCTGGCGCGTAATTTTCTACATCGCGTTCCAAAAACCAAAGTCGCAACCGATTGTCGCGCTCGTAGTCCAGCGCGTTCATGTACGGTGGGCTCGTTATTATGGCGTCCAGTTCCTCCGGCGGTTGAAAATGCTCGATCGATTTCGATGACACGACTGCATGAGTTCCATCTAAGCGTTTGAGATCGTTCTCATTTTTGAGGGCTCGAGCAACCTTCTTGAGCATACGGGGAGCCAGCGGCCGATACTCGTACAGCTCGGGAAACTGCCCCTTGGGAAAATTCTGCTCTCGCAAATAAGGAACTAGGTGGCTACTCGGATAGGAGAGAAATCCGGGGCGTTGATGATGCAGAATGCCGAGAAAGCAGGCGAGAACAAAATAATCCTTTCGAGCCATGCATTCGTCAGCAAAACGAATCGCTTCACCAAGCGTCCTTGGATGGAAGAATCGGCGAACCCATGCAGGAACTTCGCGGAGTCGCGGCGGTTCACGTAGCGCAGCGGCTGCCAAGATCGAAGAGAGTCGCTCCTTGGCCGTCTCCAAAGATGAGGGTGGGGCCAGCTTTGCCCTCGTCAAGACTATTGCATACGAGCTTGTGTCAGACGCGACAACCGTTCGACCCAAAAGGGCACACTCGAGGGGAATCGTCCCGGATCCGCAAAACGGATCTGCGACGATATCCGATGGTCGCGTGAACTCGCGTATGAGATCGGCCGCGATGACGCTCTTTAACTTCCCAATGTAGGGCGACAGCTGATGCAGCTTGCTCTCCGAAGCTGTGCAAGGGCGCCTCCAGCCCGCAGGAGCGCGCATTGGTTTTGCGTGAGCCGAGCGCATCTACCAATCCTGGCGATTCACAATATCGAGTCGCGCCGCATCCACCAGCATACGCAACTCCTTCAAGGAGTCCGCCAACTCCTTATGGTGGTTCGCAGAGTCGTAGAGCACGGCATGAAGATTCATGCTTGTCTCCATGATCTCGAGCACCGCAGGTGCAACGCTTCCTCGAGACATGACCATGAAATGAGGGCGAGTCCCACCAAATCGATAGGCGTAGTTCTCGAGCAACAGCTGAATGTCTGGATCGCGCATCGACACGCCCAAGAATACGAATGTGTGAGTCAGAAACAGTGCTTCCAGCAGTTGATAAAAATGGCCGTATTTGGTACGCGCACGAGCATAGTCACTTCGGGAAAAAATCGCGTTCTCGGGCGAGTCAACCGAGCCGTGAACCTTGAGAACGACGCGCTGCGTTCGCCTGAAGGCGTCGGCTACGTCAGCGTCGTGGTAAGACTTGACGATTACCGTATTTTGTTGAATGTGGTTCGCTCTGTTCTCGTAGATTTTTTCGAAGTTCGTCGTCAGGACGAATCGCGAATCGAGCGCAGATATGTGGTCATGGATCTCGGCGTGAGAAAATCGCTTCTCGACGAACTCTTCAAGCAGAATGCGCTTGAATACATCGTTTCGCAGGTGCTTCCGGACGAGTTCGCAGGCGGTGAGCAAATCGTTTGCGTCAATGCACCCGACGATCTCGTTGCACTTGGTCGAATCTGCTACATGCTGTGCGGCATGGCGCAGATATTCGGTCCAGTCTTTGGGCCGTTCGCCAGCATCATTCACAGCGTTCTTCGAGATACCCGCTCCGAGAAAGAGAACCGAGCGTCGGCGAGCAATATCGTCGACCAAGTCCTGCGGCCAGTCGATCATTGCGTCACCGCTGCGGTGCCACGAGCAGTCTTGAGGTTCCGAAGCAATGAAGTGGAGAGCGCGGTAATGAACTCCTTGTAGTCATCTTGTTGCGAGAATTGTCCACCGTTCAGGCCATCACCGCTGACGAGTTGGTGGATAGGCGCGCGGGCGCTCTGTGCAAGGGGAACCAAGCTGTACATATGTGGCACATCACCGAGCCGGAGATTCTCCTGTCTGAGTGAGCCGCCAACCATCCCGGTTAGATGCTCCTGAATATTTGCGGGGATCTCCTCAAGGATCTGCTCGTAGGCCGACGTAGGACGTTTCTTGTTTCGTATCGTCTTCGTGATGTACTGCTGCACGGTGTAACCGACGAACCGGCTCATCTCAGAAGCGCTCTTCTTTATTGCATACTGCCAGAGTTCTTTGCCGTGATTCTGTTCGCACTGAGCGAGCCCAGTTTCGTACTGCTGGTGCCATCGCGTTAGCCACTCGGCGATGTTGGCAATGCCTATGAGGCTGAAGATGTCGCACCCCATCGGAGCAACGAAGAAGTCCACGCCAAGAAGTACCGAGCGGTTCAGTGCTCCTAGACTTGGGCCGACGTCGTAGACGATCAGATCGTACTTGGGCTGGATGTTGCAAAGAAGGTGGGTATTCCAATTGCTAACGCGAGCACCACCCAAATTCCCGCCAATGAGATTGGTCCAACCTTGGCTCAACTGATCTTCGAGAAGAGCGATTTGTGGATGGCCTGGAAGAACGGAGACCCCGAAACGGTTCGTGTCAGCGGCTGCCGGGGTGAATCCGACGTTGGGGGAAGCGTCACCCGCGAGAAGAGGTTTGAGTACCTCGTTCAGTGAATCCACGCCCGAACCACCGGTGTGGTAGATCTGCTCGGTTAACTCCTCCGGCAGGACGAGCTGCGTCGCATTGCACTGAGGGTCGGCGTCGACAAGAAGCACGTTGAGCTTGTGCTCCAGGGCGAGGCACGACGCCACATTGCAAGCGAGAGTGGTCTTACCCACTCCACCTTTGTTGTTGAAAAAGCAGACGCTTACGTTTAGCCGCACGTCAGCAGGACACGACAGGTCTCCGCCGAGCGCAATAGTTTTCGCTGGGGCCCGGTCGCTCTTGGTCCGCTTCCGGGCGCCGGAGGATCATCGATCGGGCCCACTTCGCCGCTCCTCCGTGTTTCAGTGCTTCACGCGCTCGACCACCGGCTTTCCGTTTGCCGTCCCCCTGATCTCGATCCAGTCGACGCGGAGCCAACCCGCAACGTGCACGAAGACGCTGCCCACCCGCGCCGGTGCGCCGTTGATCGTCGCGATCGGATCCGCGATGCATTTTCCGTCGCGCTTGTGGATCACGATCTCGATCGCCCGATCGGGGGCAGCCTTGACCGTCATGAGAACCTTGCTTTCCTTGACGGACCGCTGTGCCACCTGTTGCCCCTTCACGCCGTAGACGCTGCGGTCGAGGAAGTTGAGGTCCTCGGTCACGTTCCCCTTCTCGACCTGAAGCCAGTACGCGTACACCGGCTGCTCACCAACAGGGACGCAATCGCCGTCGAGGTGAAGGCCGTAGTGCACCTGGTTGCGGTCATCGCTCTTGCCGATGAAGAACACGCTCTGGACGTCGCTCGGATGAAACCTCGGGTCCGCTCGGGCGCTGGTAGAAGCCGCGAGGAGGGCACTCACGATGAGAGGCACGCGGCACATCAGGTAGATGTGATAGGCATCGGAACCTATGCTGTCCACCGATCCGGATCTGATGGAGGTGATGACGCGAGCCGGGCTTCGGGCCGCTGACGCGCTTCGCGACGCCGCGAACCGCCTTGAACGCCTCGAGGTCCACGAGAAGGGGGCGGCCGATTTCGTCTCGAGCGCCGATCTTCGATCGGAGGAGATCTTACGCGAGGATCTCTCCCGTGCGTTCCCTGACCACGGCTTCATGATGGAAGAATCGGCTCACGCGGAGCGTGGCTCGGCAAGGGCACGCTTCATCGTTGACCCGCTCGATGGGACGACGAACTTCATCCGGGGCGTCCCAACCTTTGCCGTGTCGATCGCCCGAGAGCTCGATGGCGTTGTCACGCATGGTGTCGTGATCGACGTGGCCCGTCGCGAGATCTTCTCCGCCGTGCGCGGGGGCGGCGCCTTCGTCGATGGCAAACGCATGACCACATCGCGCGAGCTCGAACCCTCACGCATGGTCGTCGGGACGGGCATCCCGCACCACGGGCGCAGCGGGCATGCGGAGTACCTCGAGGCCCTTGGCAACGTCATGCGCGAGGTCGCGGGCATTCGTCGAATGGGCGCGGCCGCACTCGATCTCGCGTACGTCGCGGCCGGCCGCTTCGACGCGTTCTTCGAGACTGGGCTCGCTCCGTGGGACGTCGCGGCTGGGATGCTGCTCGTCCAGGAGGCCGGCGGTGTCGTCACGCGGACCGATGGCGGCGAGACTCGCCTCTCTGGCGATGTCCTCGCCTCCTCGAGCCAAGGCACGCACGACGCGATGCTCGGACGGCTCGCTCCCCTTCATCGCCGTCCACTGTTTTCCAAATAAGTAGGGTGAACCTCACCCGATTTGGTGGACAGATTGATTATACCGCAAACGTGGTCACGTAAGACTTCAATTCAAACTCTATTGGACTGGTGAAGTCGAGGTGCGAGTGCAGTCGCTCGACGTTGTAGAAGTTGTCGATGTAGTGGCCGATGGCCTTTTCGGCAGCTTGGACCGTCATGTAGAGATCTCGTGGTCGACGAGTTCTGCGCGGAGCGTAGCGAAGAAGCTCTCGGCCACGGCATTGATGCTCCCAGCAATCGCCTTTCCGGCTCATGCTCTGGGTCATGTTGTATTATACAAGTTCCGCATGGTAGTCGGCGCTGGCGTAAGGACTGCCACGGTCGGTGTGGTGCACCAGTCCGCGGGGGACGCGTCGGCGCGTGTCGATCGCGCGCTTCAGAGCGGTCAAAGCGAGCTCGGTATCTTTCGCTTGGCTCATCGCCCAACCCACCACGCGTCGCGAAAACAAGTCGATAAGCACGGCGAGGTAGGACCAGCCTTCGTTCGTTGCGATGTAGGTTACGTCACCTGCCCAAGCTTGGTTCGGTGCGGCAGGCTCGAAGTGCCGAGCGAGCACGTTTCGCGCTGGTGCGCACGCCCTTTTTGCGAAGCGCACGATGGATGCGCGGACTGCCATAGCGCTTGCTGCTGTTGGTGTGCGCCGCCTTGACTTCGACGACAAGCGCTGCGTCGGCCTTCGAACGCTCGCTCGAAGGACGCTGCTTCCAGGCGTAAAAACCGCTGCGCGAGACGTCGAGCACATCGCAGAGAACACCCACGGGAAAGTTTGCCTTCTCCGCGTCCACGAGTTCGAACTTCACCCGTTCACCTTGGCGAAGAAGGCCGTTGCTCTTTTTAATATCTCTCGCTCCATGCGCAACGTTCTGTTCTCACGGCGCAAGGCAGTGAGCTCTTCGCGCTCCGCCGTCGTCAGCGCTCCTGCTGCTCCCTTGCCCTCGTCCACATCGGCCTGCCTCACCCAGGCGCGTATCGACTTCTCGGTCACTTCCAGATCACGAGCCACCGCTCCGATTGGCTTTCCACTCGTCCGTACGAGCCGAACGACATCCGCCTTGTACTCCGGCGTGAACCGTCTCCGCTTCTTCTTCGCACCTCCCGCCCATGTCATCTCGGGCTTCCTCGGGTGTCCACCAAATCGGGTGAAGTCCAGTTCAGCTCGATCGTCGTCGTCGCCGGGAGATCTAGCGCCTCGACCTCCATCCAGAATGACTTGAAGACCGCCGATCACCCTTGAACCGATTCCCTGGCGGCCGCGGCATCTACGACGATGCTGCCATTGCGAACATCGACCTTTGCCACCGCGCCGCGGGCAAGCGTGCCCTTGAGAATCATCTCCGCGATCGGCGCCTCGACATAACGCCCGATGGCGCGTCGCATGGGACGCGCGCCCATTTCCGGATCGAAGCCACCCCGGTCGAGCAGCGCGTCGATAGCCACCGGGCTCGCGTGGATCCTCACGCCGCGCGCCTGCTCGAGATCGCGAGAGAGTGCACACAAAATGCGCCGCGCAATTTCGGCAACGTCGTCGCGATCGAGTGGCGCGAACGCAAGCACTTCGTCGAGGCGGTTGTACAGCTCCGGCGGCAGCGCACGGCGAGCCGCTTCGATGACGCTCTCGCGATAAGCTTCGATTTCGCGCGCAGGCATACGGCCCACGTCGTCCTTGCGTTGCCCGCCATGGCTGGGAGGACCAAAACCAATGCGGCCACGCTCGCGGGCTTTCGGCGAGAGCTCCGCGCCGATGTTCGAGGTGAGCACAATGACTGTGTTCGTGAAGTCCACGGTGCGTCCGCGACCGTCGGTGAGGCGACCTTCGTCGAACACACCGAGGAAGCTCTCGAGCACGTCGCGATGTGCCTTTTCGATCTCGTCGAGAAGCACGACTTGATAAGGCCGTCGCCGCACCGCTTCGGTGAGCTGTCCGCCAGCGTCGTGACCGACATAACCGGGTGGCGCCCCCACCAGACGCGCAATGGCATGCGACTCGGCATACTCGGAAAGATCGAGCCGTGTCATGGCGCTGTCCGTGTGAAAAAGGCATTGCGCGATGGCCTTCGCGGTTTCGGTCTTACCAACGCCCGTTGGACCCAAAGCCAAAAATGTGCCGATGGGCCTTTTCGATCGGAAGCCAGAAGCGTTGCGGCGAAGCACAGTGGCGATGCGCGCGAGCTCGCCGGTGTGGCCAACGATGCGCGCGGCAAGGAGCTGTTCGATATGCAAGAGTCGCTCGGCATCGGTCTCGAGCAGCCGCTCTTCGGGCACGCCCGAAAGTTCGCTCACCACCTCGGCAACGTGACCTGGATCGACCTTGCTTTCGCCGCGACGCTTGGCGCGCGCGCCTGCCAAATCGAGGATTTGCACAGCCTTGTCGGGCAGGGCCTTGCCTGGCAAATAGCGCACGCTCCACGTCACGGCCTTGGCGAGCGCGTCGTGCTCGTAGGCGCATGCATGATGCTGCTCGAAAAGCGGCGTGATGCTTTCAATGGCAACAAGGGCTTTTTCCGGTGGCAACTCACCAACGTCAATGGGCGTAAAGCACCGAGACAATCCTGGATCCGCATCCACGACGCGCCGATAATCTTCCGCGGTCGTGGCACCAATGCACACGATCTCACCGCGAAAGAGCGCAAGGCGAAGCTCGCTCGAGGCCTCGTCGCCAGCGTCCTGACTGAATAGAACGTGCATCTCATCGAAGAACAAGATGACGCGGCCTTTGGCGCGCGAAACTTCGGCTTTGAGTTGGCCAAGCTTCTCGGCGAGCGATCCCCGCACCGCGGTTCCGGCGAGCAGCGACGCCGGCTCGATGGCAACGACAATGCGGTCTTCGAAGCACGCAACGCGAGCGCCATCCGCGATACGCGTTGCAATGCCATGCACAAGGCTTGTTTTGCCAACACCGGGTGGACCGATGAGGCACGCGTTGTTGGCGTGACGCTTGGCGAGCACGTCGAGCGCATGCTCGATCTCCTCGTCGCGACCGACAACCGGATCGAGCTCGCCGCGGGCAGCTGCCTCGGTCAAGTTCTGACCGAGCGCCGAGAGCATAGGAAATTGCTTCGGATCGAGGGAAAAACGGCCTTGTCGTGACTGCGAAGCAGCCGCGCGCTGCTTCTTGGCTTTGGGCGCGTTCGGGTGCGTCGTAGGCGCCACAGGGGAAGGCTTTGGCGATACCTTCGGCGAGGCAGGCTTCGACACCGGCGCTATCGGCGCTATTCGCACGAGCCCGCTTGGGCGCTGGCTGCTCATCGCCGCGATGGACGTTTTCGAAGGCACTGTGCGACGCGGCGGTGCAATTCCCATCGCGAGCTGCATCGTGACGACACGCAGGCGCGTCACGTCGATTCCACATTGGACCATGGCGCGGTGCGCTGCTGTCCCCGCTTGCTGGCAAAGCGCAAAGAGCGCATGCACCGCGCCGGCATCGCCGCGCCCGGAGCCACTTCTGCCTGCAAGCTCGCGCGCCTTCTGCAATGTGCACGCAATCGCATCGGCAGCATCGTCCAACGTCACGCGCGCGGCTTTGAGCGCAACGTCGACATCGAGTCTGCGTTCGAGCAGAAGCCGAGCCGCCTCGTCGTGGCCACTGGCAATGGCCGCAAGAAGATGCGTGGTGGTTGGCTTTTGACCACGCTCTTCGGCCAAGTCTTCGGCCAAACGTCGCAACGCGAGAAGATCGGTGTCGCTGCGCGTACAAAGCGCCTTTTGCATCGTGCTTGCCATCGCACGAGTTGCCCAGCCGGGCCAACAAACCAAAGGCGACTTGCGGATTACCGCCTACCGTGCACGGCACAGGCCCACGCCGTGTTGCGCTGACTGACCATGTCGAGAACGTATTTCACCTGAGGCCCAACGATTGGAACCTTTGACGAAATGCTTTTGTTTACGGCATCTTCACCGGGCTTGCTCACACGCGTCGCGCTTGCGAGCTCGGCAACGCTTTTGCACTTTGGGCAGTGGAAAACGAGCAATGCCGCCATTTGTTCCGTGTTCGCGATGGGCGCGCCTTGCAGACGAACGAGACCATCGAAGTTGCCTTGCCCCACCAATGTCACGGCCTGCTGAACCTGTGGCAAGATCTCGAGCGGATACGCCGTCGACGTCTCTTCGAGTTCCGCTTTGCACCTGGCGCACCCTCGTGCAAGCGAAGTAAACATGACACCAATTCCCCCGAGGCAAAAGGCAGGACCTGCCAGGAGCACCCCGATTGAGTATCTGCCTCCAAAGTAAAATATGTAAGCTACAATTAAAAGACCAAGGGCAACAGCCCCAAGACCACCGAACAGACGCCCGGGCAAGAAGATCCTTCGAAACGAATTGGCAGCCGCCCCACTTGGCGGCGGCTGATACGCTGATGGCGAATGCATCGGTTGCATGGGACTCCGTGTGCGCTGTAGATGCGTCAAATTACCGCGTTTGTTCTTGACAAGCAACGTAGCGCACGGCACGGCGAACTGTCCCGGTCAGCGGCCAGCAATAGGTAACGTCGATGTCGATTCGCGCGCCAAGAGCGACCGGCGGCTCATCGCGCGCCAAAAGCACCCACGCCGTTGGCGCGAGCATGAGCCCGAGCGGCACCCACGCGTCCGGCTTCAGCGTTGCACGCGAGATCGCAACATCCCACCCGCTTCCCTTGCCCCACTTGACCTGGGGCTCGTGCACTTCGCGGGCGAGATTCTCCCCGCGATCGCAAGCAAGCTCGATGTCGCGCCGACCGAGCGTGCCGATGACCGTGCGCAGAAACGAAGCGCGCTTGCGTTGCGGTTCCACCAACGTGAGCTTGAGATCGGGCCGCAAGATCGCGAGCGCAAGTCCAGGCGCGCCAGCCCCGCTTCCCACATCGACCACGCGCACCGCTAAAGAGATGTATTTTGCAAGCACCGCGGCATCGGCAAGCGTCAAGTCGATAAATTCATCGTCCGAGCGTGCGGCGGTGAGATCGATGCGCGCATTCCACTGCGAAAGCAGGGAAAGCCAGCACTCGATGCTTTCATGGTGTACCGCATCGATACCAAGTTGGCTGAGGCGTTGGCTGTTTACCATGTCAAGCAAATCGAAGGCGGGCTAACGGAAATTCGAAGAGTAGCGGCATACGAACAAAAGCGATAATTCGAAAAAGCCTCATGCTCGCCACATCTGCTCCGCCCACCGCGCTTGCTACGTTTGCGGTCGATTTTGCTCCGCTCACTTCTCTTGTATACCGCACATTCGGCGCCGAACCACTCGTCACGCCAATGCCCGGCGGCGCCTCCACGCGTCGCTACTATCGACTCGTTCTACCCGATGGGCGGCGCGCCGTTGCCATGTACATGCCCGAGGGTGGCAAACCCGAAGAAGTGCACAACACGCACGGCGCGGAGCGCTGGCCGTTCCTCGATGTGCGCGAGTTGCTCGACACTCGCGGCATCCATGTCCCCGCCCTCTTTGCCGAGGATACGGACCACGGCTGGCTCGTCATCGAAGATCTCGGCGACGACACGCTCGCCAATTGGCTGTTGAAACACCCCGCCGATAAATCTGTACTCTACACACAAGCGGTGACCGATCTCGCGCGTGCCCAACGTGCGCTCGCCGATCTGCCAAAGGGCTCTTTCGTGGCGAGCCGCAGATTCGATTTCGACATGCTAAGATGGGAAATCGAGCATTTTCGCGAATGGGGGCTCGACGCGCGTGGTCAATCGTTTGCCGCAAGCGACGTGGCTACGTGGAACCGCATCGCCGATCGCCTCGCACGGCGCGTGGCCGACCTGCCCTATTGCTTTGTTCATCGCGATTACCAATCGCGCAACCTCATGGTTGCCCGTGCACGCGGCACTGCATGCGATATGCACTTGGTTTGGATCGACTTTCAGGATGCGCTTCTTGGACCTCGCGTTTACGACCTCGTGGCCCTGCTGAGCGATAGTTACCAAGAATTCGACCGCGCTTTTGTCGAGGCTCGGCTCGACGAATACGCGCAGGCCGCAGACGTGCCTTGGTCGAGCCGGGCAGAGCTCATTGACGAATTCGATCTCGTCACGGTCCAGCGCAAACTCAAAGACGCAGGGCGCTTCGTGTTTATCGACCGGCAGAAAAACAATCCGTCGTTTCTCAAGTTCGTTCCAAAGACCATTCACAAAGTGCGTGCCGCTCTCGAGCGACTTGCACCGGGCGATTCGGATATGCGCGATCTCTTTGCCATTCTTCAGCGAACCCTCGGCAACGAATTCGAAGTTGCAACATCATGATATCTTCGAGTCCTCGTTCGGAACGAAACCCGAAGATGGTGCGAGCTTGCGCCGAGGGTCTTTACCTTGGCGATAAGCGCGAAACGATCCCGCTTTTTGCCGGCGCAATGCACTACTGGCAACACTCGCCGGGCGATTGGGGCCCGTGCCTCGACGCCATGAAGGCAATGGGCCTCAGGCTCGTCGACACGTACGTTCCGTGGGCTGTGCACGAAATGGCACAAGGCACATTCGACTTCGGAGAGCGCAACGCGCGCCTTGACGTGGCGCGTTTTGTTCGCATGGCCGCGGAGCGAAACCTCTATGTCATTGTGCGCCCCGGTCCGCATATCAATGCAGAACTCACGCTTTTCGGGCTGCCCGAGCGCGTGGTTTGGAACCGCGAGTGCCAGGCCCGCAGCCCGCGCAATAACCCCGTTGTTCTACCCATACTTCCGCGATCGTTTCCGGTGCCAAGCTACGCGAGCCACGCCTTCCACGCTGAGGCGGCGCTCTGGTTTCGTGCATGCGGCAAGGTGCTTGCGCCTCTTTTGTATCCCCACGGCCCCATCGTGATGCTGCAAGTCGACAACGAAGGCTCGCTTTACTTCCGCGACAGCCCTTACGATCAAGACTACCACCCTGATGCGATTGCGCTCTTTCGCAATTTCCTTCACGATAAATACGAAAATGTGAAGGTGCTGAGCGAAGTGTGGGGAGAGAGTCACGATTCTTTTGAAGCCGTCACACCGCCCGTATGCTTCGACGCAAAGCAAAGCCGCGAGCTTGTGCGCCACCTCGACTGGGTGGAGTTCCACGAACACTTGCTGGCACACGCCATGGGCCGGTTTTCGCAATCGCTCGAGAGCGCGGGCTTGTCGGGGGTGGTAACTACCCACAATTTTCCGCTCGGCGAATCCGTGACACCGCTCAACGCAGCGCGCTTCATCAAGGTCGTCGATTTCGCCAGTCTCGACTACTACCACGCGTCGAGCCCCCAGCAGCACATGGCAATTCTCCGGCGCACCAGCGAGCTCGCCGTTCGCTCCGAGGGCCTCGGTGTCAGTGCGTTCGGTGCCGAGGTTGGTGCCGGATTTTCGCCGATTTTCCCACCGCTCGACGAAAAAGATTCCCTATACACGCTATTGTGCGCTCTCGCCTATGGCTTGCGCGGGTTCAACCTGTACATGGCTGTCGACCGTGATCGCTGGATCGGCGCGCCCATCGATGTGCGTGGCATTCCACGGCGGCTGGCCGACAAGGTTCACGCGCTCATCCGCGCGCTCACCAAGGTCCAATTCACCACGCTTCGAAGGCGCGCGCCTGTGCGCTTGGTTGTGCCGCGCACGCTTCGAAGGCTAGCGCGCAGCACACACGCTTTTGGGCCGATCACGCCGTCCGCATTTCACCTCGGGGGGTTTGGGTTCATCGATAGCTGCCTTGAAGACGACTTCGGTCTTGGCGAATTCGCGCCGATGGTTGGAGAGTCGTTCGTGCGCAGTTTCGAGAGCGCGCTTCTCACGCGCGGCGTTGCCTTCGCGCACGTGAGAGGCGAGAGCTTCGAGGCAAGCGTCAAAGACGCCGCGTGGATCGTGTGCACAACCGCCGGCGGCATTGAGCAAGACCTGCTCGCCCAGCTTCAACGCGCGGCCGAAAAAGGAGTCAAGGTGACCCTCGGTCCAGGGCTGCCAAAACGCGATGGCAGCATGCGCGAGATCGATCTACCCCGCGACATGCCTGGAATGCGTGAAATTGAAATCGCGACGCTCGAAGATCCGGCAGAAGCCGACGCGCTCGTCGCGCGGCGGATCGCCGAATTGGGCCTTCCAACCAACCCCGTTGATGTTCCCGACGTTCATGTGACCGTGCACGAGGACGCAGAAGGAATCGCGAAAGTCGCCTTTGTCATGAACCCAACGGGCAATACCGTAATGGCAACCGTGGGGCTCGGAAAAGGGGCCTGTGAGCTCGTCGATCTGTTGGGTGGCGGGCGCCGTGGCCACATCAAGTCAGATTCGGGCGTGTTTGCGGTCGAAGTTCCCGCACGCACCGTGCGAATGTTTTCGGTTACTGAAAATCCTGCGTTGCCCAAAACGTTTTTCCGTCGGCACTGATTGCGAATCCGCAAGCAACTTTCGTGAAGGCCGGATTGGTCATATTGATATAATGACTATGCTCTTCATACGGTTCACCCGGACCTTCATCCCACATCTGCTGAAAGCATTCTAGGAGACTTGGATCGATGGGAAGCGGGTACCAGAAGCACTCGTTCTGGGCCCACGCTTTGGCATTGGGAGTAACACATGTTCCAATCGCGCTGTGAGCGATGTTGGCGGCCATGTCGGTTGCGGCTTCGCCGTCGACACACGATTCGGCGTCCGACCAACGCGCGAGCGGTGGCAAACCTACCGTGGCGCGGTAGGCGTTGATCGTGTCGACGCAAAGCTGCTGGACCGAGCCGTCACCAGCATCTTGCGACGGAGGTGCGGCTGCATCGAGCGGGAGAACTGCGTCGGACGCATCAGACTCGGCGGCCGCATCGAGGGGCGGAGATATGTCTGCATCCTGCACCAAATTGCCACTGGCATCACTTGAATCAACAGAAGATCCCGCGTCGCCAGGCGTGGCTCCTTGCCCACGAAGCGTGTCGTCGGGCGTTGCCGAGGCGGCGGCATTGTCCGCGGTTAGCTCGTCGGGCGGTGTTGCGACGGCGCAAGCCACGAACAAAAAGCCAAGGGCAACGGTCAATGTGCCATGCATAAAAGACCGTTTCATGCTTACCACTTTACATATCCATGGCTTGCGCGTCGACATGGCAATTATGCATTTTTCTACTGCAATCGATATAGATTTCAATCACCCTTTCTAATTCCACTTTCACCCAAATTTCACGGCCGTGCTCCTGATATTTCACTGGAAGTCTTGCGCTGCCCAAAACGTTTTTCCGTCGGCGCTGATCGCGAATCCACAAGCAACTTTCGTGTATGCCGTATTCGTCATGTTCATGTAATGGCCGTGAGCAGTCCCGGTGCCAGGACCTTCCGCCCACATCTGCGCAAGGCATGCTTTGAGGCTTTGATCGACGGGAAGCGGCCACCCAGGACACTCGTTCTGTCCCCACGCCTTGGCACCAGGAACAACACACGTCCCGAACGCACTGTGAGCGGTATTTTTGGCCATGTCGGTTGCAGCTTCGCCATCGACGCACGATTCGTTGCTTGCAAAGCGATCGAGCGGCGGCAAACCTACCGTGGCGCGGTAGGCGTTGATCGTGTCGACGCAGAGCTGCTGAACGGAACCATCACCTGCAACACCCGAATCGACGGCAGGCGACGAACCGTCGGCAGTAGGCCCGTTGGGCGGCGATGTGCCGCCGCAAGCGAGGAATAGAATGAACGCGACACCGCTCGCGAAGCACATACGCATACTGCCAAGCGTAGCGTAGAACTCAAAAAGACCGAAATCCGCGTATTCTGTGTGGGTACGCCGACTACTTCGACTACTTCAACAGCCAGCCAAAAAGCATATGCTTGGTCGTTTGACCGGAAACAACCGATATCGAATCAACAAGCGGGATTTCTTTCGGACACACTTCCACGCAGTTTTGCGCCTTGCCGCAGTCTTGCACACCGCCCTCGCCCATGAGCGCCTCGAGACGAGCCGTGGCGTGCATTTTCCCGCTGGGATGAAGATTGAAAAGACGCACCTGGCTGATGGCAGAAGCTCCAATGAACTTGGAACGGTCGTTAATCTGAGGGCACGCTTCGAGGCAGCAGCCGCACGTCATGCAGCGCGACAGAGGGTAGGCCTCTTCCTGGTTTTCAGGCGACTGGCGTGGACCCGGACCGAGTTCATGCGAGCCATCGAGGTTGATCCACGCCTTGACCCTTTTCAAGTCGTTGAACATGCGCGAACGATCGACGATGAGATCGCGCACGAGCGGGAACTTCGTCATGGGTTCAAGCGTGATGGGTTCGCCGTTCGGGCTAAGCTGATCGATCATTGCCGAGCAGGACTGACGGACCCTGCCGTTGATGACCATCGTGCATGCACCGCAAACTTCTTCGAGGCACGACGATTCCCAGACAACCGGCGCGACGGTTCTGCCGTCAACGGTGACAGGGTTCTTTTGAATCGCCATCAGTGCGCTAATGACGTTCATTTGCGGGTGCCACGCGATGTCGAACTCGTCCCAGCGGCTCGATCCCTCACCCGGGCCTTCTTGGCGGAGGACTTTCATGCGAATCGTGCGCTTTTCAGCCATGATCTTATGTCTGTTACTAGTGCCGCCGCGCACAAGTTCCAAGGTGTTTCGCGCGCCAACGCATAATTTGCGGAGTCAGCAGTGGCCTGAACCGGCCAGTATTGCGCGTATCGCCTCTGCATCCGCCTGATCTTTGAGGCGCCCGTGCTCTTTCATGCGCAAAAGCCCCTCGAGCGAAATGACCTGTATCCCATCGATTCGTTTGCGATAGGGCACCAGATCATTCCACGTGAGGCCGGACGCCGAGTTCATGACGTCGACGGTGAACTCGTCGTTGATGCGAATCGCATAATGCTCCGTGTGCAATTGCTCATCACCAACGAGCTCCTTTGTGGCTCCATCGGGGAGCTTCGAGAGCGCTCGCACCCAGCGCCGAGCATTTTCTGCGGTCGGCTCGACCAAGATGTCGACATCCTCGGTTAGCCTCACGATGCCTTGAAGTGCGAGGGCGTAACCGCCAACAAGTGCATATTGCACATTCTCGGCTTCGAGCAAGTGCGCTACTCGGAGGACATCTTCATACGTCGCTGCGCGCGTTCGATCATCCATCGATCCCAATCTTGGTTAGCCTCCTCCTGGGTTCGGTAGCGAAACACACCCTTTGGAGCCCCTCCCCCGAACCGGAGCACGAGAGCGTCGAGCCCGGGGCGATCGCCGGACCCGTGCTTTCGCTTTCCAACGACTCGCATGGCCAGTTGCTCCGCGCGCTGCACCTTTCGCGCTCAGTCTGCCTTCGGAGGCGCTTCGCTTTTTTTGTCGGCCGCGCCAGCGCTCGCGGCACCGGCTTGTTCGTATTTGCGCGCGCGTGGTTTGACAAGACTGATGTCGACCGCGTCGGTCACGTGCATGCTTTTGCCAAGGAGCGAGTAGTCGAGCGAGCGGACGTACTTCACTTCGCTTTTGTTGCCCGCCTCGGCATAAAAAGCCATCGTTGTGCGTAGCCAGTTCTCGTCGTCGCGCTGCTTGAAAGCCGGCTTGAAGTGCGCACCACGCGATTCGTCGCGATTCTTCGCACCCTGCGCAATCACTCGCGCGAGCACCAGCATGTTCTTCAGGTGACGGACGAACTGCGCGCCTTGGTTCGCGCGCAAACCGGTGTCGGTTACGCCGATGTTGTGCCAACGCTCTTCGCACTCGTCGACCTTCGCGATGACTTTTTCAAGCACGTCGTTGTGCCGCTCGATGGTGCAGTCGCGAAGCATTGTTTGCGCAAGATCTTCATGGATTTTGTAAGCATTCTCGGGGCCATTCATCTTGAGAATGCGGTCGTACTTCGCCTGCTCTTTCTTCTGCGCCGTGTCGAAGACGCTCGATTTCACATCGAGCGAGCTTCGATCGAGATTCCGGACGTACGTAGCCATTGCAGGACCCGCGACCATGCCGCCGTAGATGCACGAGAGGAGGGAGTTTGCGCCGAGGCGATTCGCACCGTGGTAGGCGTACTCGCACTCGCCAGCCGCGTAGAGGCCTTCAATGCTCGTAGCTTGGTTGCGCGCAGAACCAACGACAAGCCTGCCGTCTTGGCTCTTTTCGAAATCGACCCATAGGCCGCCCATCGAGTAGTGCACGCCGGGAAAGATTCGCATTGGGTTTTCGTACGGGTCTTCGTTGGCGAATTTCTCGTAGATCTCGAGAACGCCCGCGAGCTTCTTGTGGAGCACTTCTTTCGGAAGGTGGGTGACGTCGAGATAGACCTCAAGCTCGTTCTTGCCGCTTTTCGTGTTGAAAACGCCTCGGTTTTCGTGAAAGCACTTGAGGAACAACTCGCGACTCGCGATGTCGCGCGGAACGAGATTGCCGTAGCCCGGATATTTGTTTTCCAGAAAATACTCGCGCTCGCTTTCGGGAATGTCGCGACCTCGGCGCTTTTCGTGCGGATCTTTCGGAACCCACACGCGACCGCCTTCACCGCGCACGCTTTCGCTGATGAGGCGAAGCTTGTCGGCACCAGGAATAGATGTAGGGTGCACCTGAATGAACTCGCCGTTCGCATAGCAGGCGCCCGCTTGGTAAACCGCGCTCGCCGCGGTGCCGGTGTTGATGACGCTGTTGGTCGACTTACCAAAAACGATGCCTGGGCCGCCCGTGGCAAGGCACACAGCCTCGCCAACGAACGACTCGATGCGCATCGTTTTCATGTCTTGAGCCACGATGCCAACGGCGCGCCCGGTGTCGTCGCGCACAACATTCAGAAAATCCCAAAATTCGAATTTTCTGACCATTTTTTCGCCGCGAACCACAACACCCTTTTCGTTTTCGACGTTGACGGTTTCGTAGCGACGAACCTGCTCGTCAAGCGCATAAAGAAGCTGCTGACCAGTCGTTGCGCCCGCAAAAGCCGTGCGATGAAAGAGCGTTCCACCGAAGCGGCGAAAGTCGAGCAAGCCCTCGGGTGTGCGGTTGAAGGGCACCCCCATGCGGTCGAGCATGTAAACAATGCCAGGAGCCGCGTGCGCCATGCCGTTGACCGGCGGCTGGTTGGCAAGGAAGTCGCCACCGTACACGGTTTCTTCCATGTGCACCTGGGGCGAGTCGCCTTCGCCCTTGGTGTTGACGCTCGCATTGATGCCGCCTTGCGCGCACACCGAGTGCGAGCGCTTCACCGGAACGAGCGAGAAGAGATCGACCGGGATGCCGGCCTCACAAAGCTTGATGACCGTCATGAGCCCTGCAAGACCTCCACCAACGACGATGACGCGGCGAACCTTGCCTGACTCGGTAACAATGCTGGTTGTCTGTGCCATGGATGTGCCTCGAAACGATGGGGCGGCACGCTCGCTTTTGCCCCCTTCGGGCCGAGAGAGCAAGCCGAAAAGTCCGCGCTCGCGTCTGGCTCCGTCCGGCGTCTGTCCGGCTGCAGGCGGGCAAGCACACAAAAAAACGACGCGGAGCTTTTGCGGGAAACAGGTCTCGCGAGGCTCCGCGTCTTATTTTTGTGCCCGCGCGAGTTGCGCGTTACCAACGAAATCTCTCAAGGTTCGGACTCGCAAAAAGTGATCCTTCCCCTAGCCCCGCATTCAAGTTGATGCGAGCCGGGGATGAACGTTCTGGGTCTTCGCAAATACTTCGATGCGATCTCGACCAGCGGCTTTTGCCACGTAAAGCGCACTGTCGGCCGATTCGACGAGTGACGTGGCGCGCGGCTCACCAATCTCGCCGAGATCGGCAATGCCAATCGATACCGTGAGACGATCGGCAAATGGTTCGCCGAGCCTGGCGCTACGGCGCGCGATTTCGGCGCGAATGCGCTCGGCTGCAATCCGCGCTTCGAGAGATCGGGTGCGAGGGAGCACGACCGCGAACTCGTCGCCGCCGAGACGCGCGGGAACGTCGCGCGAGCGGCACGTGGCAAGCAAAGCTTCGCCTATCAGTGCAAGCGCACGATCGCCACATCTGTGACCTTGTGCATCATTCAGGTGTTTGAGGTTGTCGAGATCGATCATGAGCACCGACAAGGGCATGCGCGACATGGCGGCGCGCTCGAGTTCCTGGGTGAGGCGCGCTTGCCAACGACGGCGATTGCCTACCCGAGTCATGGGATCTTCCGAGCAACGGCGTTCGAGAGCCTCGATTCGATTGCCAAAGTGCAAACCCAGCCCGACAAAAACCATCGCAAGCAGCATGAAAGTCGTTAGGGCAATTCCAATCGGCTTCGTGTGTGCAACGACAGGCGCAACCAACGCGAGCAATGCCGCGAGCCCGAGGCCACCGGCAGCGAAGCGCGTGCGCGAGGGAATGGTCGCAATGCGACCGCGCTGCGCTCGCCACTTCGTGGCGATGGCTCCCCGCTCGGTGAACATCATGCAGGAGCCAGGGCATGAAAGCGACGTGCCACGATGCGATGGGTTACGTTATAATCTCACCTGGGGCGTTGGTTGCATTGCCTTGCTCGCGGCTCGCGGGGAATGAGGCGACGAGGTTAACACGATGATGTCGGAACGCCTGGCGAAGTCGAAGTCTCGAACGCGATCGACATCGTCACGCCACTCGGTTGCTCTCGACATTCTCGTGGTCGACGACGACGAAGCATTGCGACTCTCTCTGTCGTTCGCGCTGACCGATGCAGGCCATAAAGTCACCGATGCAACCGACGGTGAGGAAGCCATTGCGCTCATTGCCGAGCGCATTTTCGACGTTGCCATCGTCGACGTGCGTCTGCCTCGAGTCGACGGCCTAACACTCTTGCGGCGCATCCGGTCGAAGTCACCAAACACGTCGGTGATCTTGATGACCGCGTTCGCCGCCGTGCCCGACGCCGTGGCATCGCTGCGCGAAGGCGCGTACGACTATGTGACCAAGCCCTTTGACGCCGAGGAATTCTCGCTCCGTGTCATCGGTCACATTGCCGAGCATCGAGCGCTTCGCCAAGAGCTCGAAGAGGCTCGCAAGCTGGTTGCAAGCCGCGAGGCTGGCTCGCCCATCATTGGCCACACGCCAGCCATGGTGGAACTCACCGACCGCATCAACACCGTGGCGCAAAGCGACGCACCTGTCCTTATTCACGGAGAAAGCGGCACGGGCAAAGATCTCGTGGCGCACACACTCCATGCGCGCGGCCCGCGCAAAAACGCACCGTTCGTGGCGGTGAGTGTTTCGGCGTTTCCTGAGTCGATCATCGAAAGCGAGCTTTTCGGCCAGGCAGCCGCGGCACCCGGTGTGATTCGTAAGCGTGAAGGTCGCATCAAGGCGGCCAGCGGTGGCACGCTTTTGCTCGACGCGATTGATGCGCTGCCGCTCGCTGCGCAGGCGAAGCTCGTGCGCGTGATCGAAGGCGGCGTCATTGAATTTCTTGGCTCGAATAGCACCGAGTCAGTCAATGTGCGGCTTTTGTCAACGACAAGATATGATTTGAAGGAGCTTGTCGCAAAAGGGAAATTTCGGGAAGATCTTTATTTCGCCGTAGGTGTTCTCGATCTCGATATTCCGCCATTGCGCGAGCGGCGTGCGGATATGCCACTTTTGCTCGCACATTTTCTAAGGCGCTATTATCCGCGGCGTGTGCCACCAGGAATTGCGCCGCGCGCATGGTCGGCGCTGATGGACTATCCATTCCCAGGCAACGTGCGCGAATTTGCACACGCCATCGAGCGGGCCGTGGTGCTCGCGCACGGCAGCGAAATCGATTTGGAGCACCTGCCAGCAAACATCGCCGGGACAGCCACGCCAGCATCGCCTTAATGCGCGGCCGGACGATTCTTTCGTGGTGTCGAGCTCTTTCGCGTGTATTGACCTTGACCTGTGCGCCTCGTGCGCACGCGGGCTTGCTCATTGTCACGCTTTTGCGTTTGGCGCGTTTGGCGCGTTTGCCCCTTTTGCGGTCCCTCGATAGGCAAGGCGAGCGTAAAAGTGGTTTCTTCGTTGGCGCGTGACACGACCATGAGCGTGCCGTCATGCGCCTTGGCAAAACCGCGTGCAATGGCAACACCGAAGCCAATGCCACCGCGATCGGCGCGTTGCAGTTGCCACGGGTGATCGAAAAGGGATTTTTTTTCTTCCGGCGCGAGCCCTGGCCCGTGATCGGTTACGGCAAAATCGACTACGCCCGCTGCCCCACGCGCGACTACAAGCTGAATTTTGCTGCCTTCGGGAGCAAAGCGCACGGCATTTTCGACAATGTGGCCGAGCGCGCGAAGCACTCGTTCGCGATCGCAGCTTACCAAAATTGATTTCGTGGGCTTTTGCACTTCGAGGGCGACGTCTTTCGTGCGTGCGCTTTCGCGGGCGGCGTCCGCGGTGAGATCGAGCATTTCACCGGCGTCGTGCATGCTGATGCGGAGCGCAACGCTTCCCTGGTCGATTTCCGACAAATCGGCGAAATTCCGGACAAGCCGTTCCATCTGTGCGCACGACCGCAGCATGGCTTCGAGAATGCGCCGGGTGCGGATATTGGCTTGGTCATTCGGTGTGGTTTGGAGCACGAAGTGCGCGCCCATCGTCACGGCCGCGAGCGGCGCTCGCAGATCATGGCAGATGGCCGACAAGAGCGGATGGCGACCGCGCGCTTCGACCTTCGGCTTGGCGTTCCTAGTGACGCGAACACTCACACTCGGTATTGCGCGCGCAACGCCACCACGGGCACGCGAAGGCTTTTGCACGCGTATCGCCGCCCTTCGAGTTTGCATTGCCGACAAGGTATGCCAGCGCTTTGCCGATGTCGATGAGAGCGCTCGCCACACGCGATCGCAAGCGTCGCGATTTTTCCATGTCAACAGCATGCGCTAGTCCGCTTTCAAGTTGACGCGAGTTCAAGGCGGCGGCGAGGACCGGACCGGAACAGCCTGCTTCGGCTTTGGTGCGTGTGCTTGTATAGCACACGCACACGCCGTCGCACGGCTCCGTCAGAGGACCGGACCGCAGCCGCCAACGAAGAAATCGCGTCAAATCGAAAGCGGACTGGTCTTGTGTGCGTCGGCAGAGACAGCTACAAGTGCGCCTTGCATGGTATTAGCATGCGTCCGTAGCTCAGCTGGATAGAGCGACGGCCTCCGGAGCCGTAGGTCGCAGGTTCGAATCCTGCCGGACGCGCCAGGGAATCATGGGGGCCCCGTCTCCCGCCTATTCCAAACACTTGACGAGTGCAGCCGACGTTGTCGCCTTCATGGCGCACGCGTGCTCGTTGAGCTGGACTCCGGACGTGCAGTTCTTGAATGCGTCGTCACCCTTGGCTTCGTTGCGCTCGCGCACCTGCTCGCTTGCCACGATGTCGGCGCCGGCGTCGCCAAAGCGTTCTTTGACCACGAGTTCGGCGTAGCGATCGAGCATCTCGTCGCACTGCGCGGGTGACGCCTTCTTGGTGCATGACGCAAGCATCGGCGTCACCCCCAAAAAACCGACGAGGGCAACAAGCACCAGCAAGTGGGTAGGTTGGTTCATCGGAGGCACTTGTCGACTTGCTCGGCCGTTGGCGCGTTTTTCATGCACGAGATCATCGAGTCGGTCACGTGCATGCCCACGCACTTGTCGATGTCTGCACTCATCGAGGAGAGGATCTTCTGCTTTTCTTTGTCGATCACGGCCGGATCGATCACTCCTTGCGCCTTCAACTGAATCTCGACATTGCGGTCGACCACCACTTCGCAGTCCTCTCGCGTTGCCTTACGCCCGCAGCCAACCGCGGCGAGCGAAAAAAGAGAAAGCAGAACGAGGCAACCGCGCATGGACGCCAACGCGTAGCACGCCCGACTCGCCGAACCCAAGCCCGCACTCGCACTCGCACGCACACGCCGACGAAACGAGCGTAGCAACCCGCCATGGCCAATTGCGGTACACGTGCACTCTACGCGGCATTTTGGCCTCAAAAAAAGCATGCGTGCTACACTTGTGTCGTGTCAGCAAAGGACGAGGGTGGTGCGGAAGTTTTCTTGCGCAAGGCGATGTGTGCCAAAACCGCGCGCGTACGAGCCATTTACGCGTGGCGCGGTCTATCGTTGCGTGCGCCGCTCGAGCGCACGACGCACGCCATGCTTCTGCGCCAGCTCTATCTTTCGCACTACGAGGCACGCCGCTTTCGTCGGGCCCACGCCATCGCGCGCGCGGCAGTCGAACTCAACGTGCTCGCCGACGTGCTCCTTCAAGATGCAGCCCGTGCAGCCCTTGCGGCCGGCGATCTCGAAGCCGCTGTAATGCACCTGCGCGAGGCCGCGCGACGATGCCCGGCTTCGCGCAGACCGTTCCACCTTTGGACGCTCGGCAGCATCCTTTTTCTTGCCGCACGTTACGACGAGGCCACAATTGCGCTCGAGCGTGCTCTCTGCGGGGCAAAAGCAGACAAGCCTCTTTACCGAGCCCATCTCGCCCTTGTCTGCATTGCGGGTGGTCGAGACGTGAGCGATCTGCAAGCAACCATCGACGCGCTCGCCAAGGCTCCGTGTGGGCAAGGCTACGGGCGATTCGTCCTTGGCCACCTTGCTTATGCCGCCGGCGAGTGGGGTGTCGCGAAGCGCTATCTCGAAGCTTTCCTCAGTCGTACGTTCGCATCACGCCCTGCCCTTGGCATTGCGCTCGAAGGTGAAATTCGCATGACAGCGGCAACACTCGCAAAAATCGCGTCGTCATAATGCCGTGCGAGGCTGCCGCAACCACGCTGCGCGCAGGAACGACTCGATTTCGGCGTTCAAAATCGATTCGAAGCCACCGCGATCGAAGCCTGGAGGATCTTGCGAAGGCGGAAAGCCAGGCCTCGTCATGGCCGGAGGAAACGGCGATTGAAACGAAAAATGTCCGGCTCCACGCACCACATGGTGGTCGACGCATGCGTCGTTGCGAACGCCGCGAAGGACGATGTTGGCATTGGGCGCGGCGGTGATGTCATCGAGCTCGCCGGTGCGCATGAAGATGGGCACGTCAACGTCGCGAAGGGAGCCTTCGGGCAGAAACCAGATGGTTGCAGGAGCGAGCAGAACGAGCGCAATGATCCGTGTATCATACACCACAGTCAACGGCCTAGCCTTGCCGTCGGGTGTTTCATGCGCGGTCGCCCACGGCTTGCCCCCCGCAATGGCGAGTGCCGTGTAGGCGCCGATGGAATGACCAATGATCGAAATGCCTGCCGTCGAGATGTGCGGGCCAACGTGGGCATTTTCGAGCGCGGCGTTGATGACGAGGTGCAGATGACGAGGTCGGTTTTCGAGATTCGCGACCGTGGCTGCCAGACGTGAATCGGAGCGGCTGTTGCCTGTGTGTTCGACAAGGGCGACGGTAAAGCCAGAGCGCGCGAGGTGGGCTGCAGTTCCGCGATGCGTCCACGGAGAGCCGTTGTAGCCGTGGCTGATGACAACGAGCGGCAGGTCATGCCCCTCGACTTCGGCATCGATCGCAGCAGAAAATGGGTAGGGGCCAAACTGCACGAGTCGGTCGGGCTCGCGCGTTGGGTAAATGAGCCACGACGGCAAGCGCGCGCCTTGAACCGCATCGACGACATCGAGTGCGCGGCAACCAATTCTAGCTTCTTGGTGAGACATAGACTCGCGAGACTAAGCGATCTCAGCGATCTAGGAGGCGGCTGGTTTCCGGACGGGAAAACGGCTAAACGGCACGTGCCGCCGGGCATAACCTCCATCCAATCCCTATGCTTGCCTTTGCTGAAGCGGACGCATGAGTGAAACGAAGCAGCCACTTAACGCGAAGAGCGCGAAGGACGCGGAGACGGATGTCTTCTCCCCGCCCATTGAAAGTGATGAGAAACCCGTGAGCCAAGAGGCGCCCGCGCAAAGCGATTCCGTTCGCGACGATCGCACGACGAACGAGGCTAACGAGGATGGCGAGCAAGACGGGGTCGATCTCGTTCCGCGTGGCAACCCGCTGCGCAAAAGGCGTGGGGCCATCGCCATGGTTGCCGGCGCCGTTGGTGCATTCTTGTTGATGGCGAAAAATGGTCAGAACGCGTGGGGTGTGCCCGTCGGCTTTTTCTTGGTCGCCGTGTGCACCTTCGGCGTGATGGACTTCGTCGGGTCGTTCGACGACGCGGGCGACGAGGTGACGGCGCAAACAACGCTTTCGAAGCTCACAATTCCGCTCGTTCGCACGCTGCTTTTCGTGCTCGCCTTCGCGGGTTCACTCGCTCTTGCTCAATCGCCCATCGTGCCCGGGTGGCCGTGGTGGCTTGGATCCATCACGGTTACGGCCACGTTTGTCGGCATTGTCGCAAGCGTTTTTTCGCTTGGCGAGAAGTTTGGGCCTTGGGCGAAGGACGAACTTGGGCAGCCGCGTCCGCTCGTTCGCCGCCACGGCTTTTGGGTGCTTGCCATTGGCGCGCTGCTCTACTTCCCTGCCATGGGTGTGCAATCGCTTTGGGACCCATGGGAAACGCATTACGGGGAAGTGGCCCGTGAAATCCTCTCGCGCGACGATTGGATTTCGCTCTGGTGGGCACAAGACGGCTGGTTTTGGTCGAAACCCATTCTCAATTTTTGGATTCAGTCGCTCGCCATGGCAACGCTTGGCACGCACTACCAGGCCGATCAAATGCTTATGGTTGGCCGGTTGCCGTTGGCCCATCCCGAGTGGGTCATGCGCGTGCCGAATGTGCTGATGACGCTCGGTGCCATGTATATTCTTTACAAGGGCGTTGCCAAGGTCTTTGGCCGCCGCGCCGGCTTGCTCGGGGCCATTGTGCTTGCCACGATGCCAGATTGGTATTTTCTCGCACATCAAACCATGACCGACATGCCGTTCGTTGCGGCCATGACGGCGGCCATGGGGCTTCTTCTCGTTGGTCTCAATACGGAAGAAGAGGCGCGGGTAAAGCTTTACGAGCTCGAAGCCTTTGGAGTGCGCCTTCGGCTGTCGCTTTGGCATCTCGTGTTTGGCGCCCTGCTGCTTTGCGTGATTCCGCAAATTCTTTATCTGCTCTCGCGAAATATCGAATTGGTTGTCTTTGGCAACGGACCAAAAGGGTTTCGCATCCACTGGGATGAATTTCAAAGCGGCTCGCCGGGCAATTGCGGTCTGCCCGGCAACGAAGCATGCACCATGCGCGCACCTGCTGTCATTCCGAAGTCCGTGGGGGCGAATCCGGCAGGTGTGTGGCCAAGCCTCGTGCACTACGTCGGTGGGTTCGAGCCTTCGCTGCAAGCCGTGTTGTGGGGTGTCGTTACGGGCGGCTTGCTCTATTTGAATTGGGGCGAGCGCCGTGTGCGTCGACTCGTTTACGTTGCCGCGTGGCTATGCGCGGCCATCGCGACCATGGCTAAGGGGCCCGCCGGGTTCGCGCTACCGATGATTTGCGCGTTTGCTTATGTCGCCACAAAGAAGCGTTGGAGCGAGCTTCTTCGCCTCGAAATGGTGAGCGGTGTGCTCGTGATCTTGGCCGTGGCCATTCCATGGTACGTGGCGATGTATGTGAGGCACGGCCCGCCATTTCTCGATCGGCTCATTTTCCACGACATGCTCAATCGAGCATTTAGCCATGTGCACGACACGAACGAAGGCGACGACACGGGCATTCGCTATTACATATGGCAATTCGGCTACGCGATTTTCCCTTGGGTTGGGTTGGCGCCCTTGGCACTCATTTGGGGCTTTCGGCGGAGCGATTCGGCCGTCTCAGCCATCTCGGCCGTTTTGAAAGGGCCCGCGCGCATCGTTGCAGTGGCTTCTGGCAACAAATCGAGCGCCGCGGGTGAGGCCACCGGCGGGACCACAGCGGTCGGTGATGCGTCGGTCATGCTTTTTATGTGGTTTCTCTTTGCCTTTGCGCTTTTCACATTCATGGGCACCAAATTTCATCATTACATTTTCCCGGCCGTGCCACCGGTGGCCATGCTTATCGGCATTGTGCTCGACGATGTGTTGCCGCGCCGCCCCGCTCCATTACGCGGGACGGTCGGTGAGATGACCGGCGAAGAGGTCAATGACGAGCGCACGCGGACGCATGAAAGCATGATGGTGGCCGCTGCCGCGCTCGTCGGCGCGCTCGTCGTTGTTCTCGTTGGCCGCGACCTATTTTTCAAACCCGATGGATCCGATCAACCCGGTGCGATTCGGTTGCTGCAGCTTTTCACGTATAACTACAAGCGCCCGTGGCCCGAAGCGCTCGATTTCTCGAAGTCGCTCAAAGCCTTTACGGTTGCCGGTGTACTTGTATACCTCACGCTTGCGGTCGAGAAAATCCGCGCGATCGGCGTGCGCTTGCTTTGCGGCTTCGCGCTCGTTTGGGCCATTTGGGGGCTCGACGTGTACATGGTGAAGCTATCGCCTCATTGGGGCCAGCACGAAGTGATCGAGGCCTACTACCGCAATCGTCAAAGTCCTGACGAAGTGCTTGTCGCCTACCAAATGAACTGGAAAGGCGAAAACCTGTACACGGGCAACCGCATTCCGGCGTTCGTTTCGACCGGAGCCGCGTTCCAGTCGTGGCTGAAGCAGCAACGTGAGAAGGGCACGCAGGTGATGTACTTCATCACCGAGCACAGTCGCCTGACTGGGCTTCGCAACGAAGTGGCTGCAAAGTCTCTCAAAGAAATCACCGACAAGAAACTTTGCAACAAGTTTGTTCTGGTCCGCGCCGAACTTTAGCACTACTGCCTGGATTCCCCGTGCGCGCCCTGGTTCACCGCGGAACTGAATGATGATTCAGTTTCGTCTTGACGCATCGTACCGAGGGTCGCAGGATGGCGAGCGAAACTCTTCCACGTTTCCACGCATTGTTTTCGAAGGAGAGCCGCCGTGACGAAGCCGATCCAAGCCATTAACCGATACAAGGCCGATCTGCGCGAGTTCAATTTCCTCTTGTTCGAGCAATTCAAGCTCGGCGAGATGCTTGGCCAGAAACCCTACGATGGCTGGGGCGAAGAGGAGATTCGCAGCTCGCTCACGGAGTGTTACCGCTTCGTGCGTGAGGTTCTCGGGCCGCTCAATGTCGTTGGCGACACCACGGGCTGCAAGCTCGAAAACGGCAAGGTCATCACGCCCAAGGGTTTCAAAGAAGCGTGGAAGAAGCTGTACGAAGCCGGGTGGAAGTCCATCGCCGTCCCGCAAGAATTCGGCGGCGCCGGCTCACCTCGGAGTTTGCAGGTGCTCGTCGAGGAGCTCATTTCAGGCGCGAACACGGCATTCAGCATGTACGCCGGGCTTGCGTACGGCGCGGCCGAAGTCATCGAACAGCTTGGCTCGGCCGAGCAGAAAAAGGAGTGGGCCATAAAGATGTTTGCTGGCCAGTGGGGCGGCACCATGTGCCTGACCGAGGCAAACGCGGGCACCGACGTTGGCGCGTCGAAGACCACTGCGTCGCGCAACCCCGATGGCAGCTACACCATCCGCGGCACGAAAATCTTCATCTCCGGCGGCGATCACGATCTCGCCGAAAACATCATTCACATGGTCCTTGCACGCGTCGACGGCGCACCCGCCGGCACCAAGGGCCTAACGCTTTTCATCGTCCCGAAAATTCGCGTGAACGCCGACGGTTCGCTCGGTAAGCCAAACGACGTTTCGGTCGGCGCGCTCGAGCACAAAATGGGCATCAATGGGTCGGCCACGTGCGTGCTCAATTTCGGCGACAACGGCCAGTGCATTGGCTGGCCCCTTGGCGGCGAAGCGAATCTGAACAAGGGCATGTCCCAAATGTTCAGGCTGATGAATGCTGCACGCATCTCGGTGGGTGTGCAGGGCATTAGCGTTGCGGCAAGTGCCTATCTCAACGCCCTTGAATATTCCAAAGAGCGCAAGCAAGGCGCCAACATGATGCAGTGGAAAGACGCGAGCGCACCGCGTGTGCCCATTATCGATCACGCCGACGTTCGTCGCATGCTTCTGCAAATGAAGGCCGTTACCGAGGGCCTTCGCGCGCTGGCGATCAAGCTTACCCATCACGTCGACCAAGCCTATATCTTGCAGGCCAAGGGCGAGTCGTACGCGTACCACGAGGGCCAGGTCGAACTGCTCGTGCCGCTCATCAAGGCATATGCCTCTGACCAGGGCTTCCGCGTTTGCGAGACGGCAATCCAAACCTACGGTGGCGCCGGCTACACGCGCGACTACCCGGTCGAGCAATACTGCCGCGACAGCAAAATTTTCAGCATCTACGAGGGCACCAACCACATTCAGGCCATGGATCTGGTCGGGCGCAAGCTTGGTCAGGGTGGCGGTGCGAACTTCCAGGCATTCCTCGGCGACATCGCGACGTTTGTCGCGGCGAATGGGGACAATCCAACGCTCGGCGCGGCCGTGAAGAAACTTGGCGCGGCGCAAGAGGCCGTTGGGGGCACGGCCATGCGCCTTCTCATGTGGTTCCAGAGCGGCCAGATCCCGCTCGTTCCGCTTGCGGCAAACCGTTTCTTGGAGATGATGAGCGAGCTCACGGTCGCTTGGCTTTTGCTTGATGGTGCACTCGTTGCCGAGGCGGCGCAAAAGAAGGTTAGTGCCAATCATCCCGATCACGCCTTCTACGCGGGCAAGATTCAGTCAGCATTGTATTATGCACGCAATTATCTGCCGGGCGTAGAGTACAAGGCACAAATTCTTGCCGACGAAGACAAGTCGCCACTCGACATTCCGGAAGCTGCTTTCGCAACGGTGTAATTGGCGCGGGCGCCACGGGAACAGGTGGTAACGGGCGGTGGCGGGCGTGCTTCTCGAGCGCGCTCGCCCGCTTGCCGCTTCATCGCAGCGCATTGGAATGCTTGACGATGCGTAGCTCGATCGAGTACGTGAACGGTGTATTCCAGCTTAGCTCAGTTGGTAGAGCAGGCGGCTGTTAACCGCCGGGTCGCTGGTTCGAGTCCAGCAGCTGGAGCCATTCGAAGCCTGCCACAAACTTCGCAGCGGAATTTTTTAATAGAGCCCCCAAGGTGCATGCCTCGGGGGCTTCGCCGTTTCTCCTCTGATTTTCCCATGATTCGCGCTCATATCGATAGCGCGCTGCAGGTGGTGAGCGAGTGTTGAGATAGCTTGGGCGATCACCGACGCGTCGTCGCGAGGAAGATCCTCGCGCGCTTGCGCGTTGCTGACGAAGCCGCATGTCCAGCCTCCTAACCCATCCCGCGCCGGTTCTCGCCCTGGGTGTGGTGTTGGGACGGCGCCGTATCCCACCGCGCCTGTTTGTGCTGGCCACTGTTTTCACCCTTCTCCCGGATTTCGACGCCATCGGTTTTCGCCTCGGCATCCCCTACGCAAGCTGGCTTGGACACCGCGGGTTTTCCCATTCGCTCTTCTTCGCTCTGCTTTGCGGAGCTTTCGGCGCGTGGATTGCACCATGGCTCAAAGCCTCCCGGTTTCTGTCCGGCACGCTGATCTTCTTGTCCGTCGTCAGTCACATCGCGCTCGATGCCCTGACCAACGGCGGACTGGGCGTGGCAGTCTTCTGGCCGTTTTCCGAAGCGCGTCATTTCTTTCCCTGGCGGCCCATCCAGGTTTCTCCCTTGAGTTTGAGAGCGTTTTTCACGGCTCAAAAAGGGCTCCGGGTCATTGCCTCCGAACTATGTTGGGTCTGGCTTCCTCTCATGCTTGTCGCGTTTGTTTGCCGCAAGGTTCGGATGCTGGTGCAAAAAGGAGCACGGCAAACCGGAATTTTAGCGGTCTTGGCCAACTGTTCCGACGTCGGAATAGTTGGTGACCACCTTGCGAGACACCGAGACCGCCCGCCGTGTGAAGAGCCAATTCTTCTCGAAGATCGAAGGACTTGTCGTCCTCGGCATCGCGCTTCCACGAGAACTCGTGAAGGATTTCCTCGATGAGACGCGTCCAGAAGCTGAACATGCAGGCGTGCTGACGGCGCTGCAGCGTGGCCTTGCTCCGGATCCTTCCGGCGTCGCTTGAACCTCACCCGATTTGGTGGACACCCGAGGAAGCCCGAGATGACATGGGCCGGAGGTGTTCATGGCAGCGAAGAAGAAGAAGAAGCGGAGACGGTTCACTCCCGAGTACAAGGCGGATGTCGTTCGGCTCGTACGGACGAGTGGAAAGCCAATCGTGGCGATTGCTCGTGATCTAGAAGTGACCGAGAAGTCGATACGCGTCTGGGTGAGGCAGGCCGATGTGGACGATGGCAGGGGGGCGGCAGGAGCGCTGACGACGGCGGAGCGGGAAGAGCTCACTGCCTTGCGCCGCGAGAACCGAACGTTGCGTATGGAGCGAGAGATATTAAAAAAAGCAACGGCCTTCTTCGCCAAGGGGAACGGGTGAAGTTCGAACTCGTGGATGCGGAGAAGGCAAACTTTCCCGTGGGTGTTCTCTGCGATGTGCTCGACGTCTCACGCAGCGGTTTTTACGCTTGGAAGCAGCGTCCTTCGAGCGCGCATTCGAAGGCCGACACAGCGCTCACCGTCGAAGTCAAGGCGGCGCACACCAACAGCGGCAAGCGCTATGGCAGCCCGCGCATTCATCGCGCGCTCCGCAAAAAAGGCGTGCGCAGCCGCGCGACAAGCACGCCGTCGCGAAGGATCTCGCCAAGGGCCGCGATCGCGGGAAGCACCACCGGGAAGTATGTGCCGGCGTGGTCGTTGCCGAGGGCGTAGAGCAGCCGGTGGTACGCCCGTAGCCGATCGAGGTCGTTTGGGTTGGCGAGCGCACGAAGCGCGGACGGAACCTCTCCCGGCGAGTTCCACGCTGGCTGCGCGTAGCGGACCCAGTCCACGAGGTCGCTCACGGCGTCTCCGGTCCGCTCTCGCGCGTGCAACTCAGGATGTTTCGTGAGAGCCTTCATCTGCGTGGCCGACAGCCTAAGCGAGCTTCCCGGAGCACCTCGTCGGGTGTAGTCGATAGCCTCATCTCGAGGGACGTCAGGGCGGCGGCGAGCGACAAAAGTAATTGTCGCTGATCAGGCGGCAAGCGATACCATGCATGTGGTGGGTGATCGTGGAGAACCCGCAGTGACCCAGGCAGTTCCATCGAGTGTATTCGACTCGCCTCGAAGCGGGGAAGGACAGCGTGCGTCGACGGCTGCCGCGTGGGCTGACTACCTCGTCGATTCGTACCACAACCATTCCTCCAATGCCGGTTGCCTCGTCGCCTTTGAGATGAATCCTGGTAAGCGCGCGTGCGAGTTGAGTCAGCACAGGCAGTGATGCATTGTCGTTGGAATCGCGGCGAAGCACGTAGACCCGTCCAACACCCGCTTCATTGTTGCGGACAGCGTGGCGGGCGAAGAAATCGTCGAGCGCGTGGTTGCCGCAGGAAAAGCCTGTCTTGGCGTCGGAGGGCTTGATCGGCGTTGTGACGTAGGCGGGCTCAGACTCGGTCATTTGCTGTGGCGGTTGACGGCAGCCCGCAAACTCGGACGCGGCGCAGGCGCAGCCTCTGTCAACGCCTGCATCTTCGCAAGCGCCTCTGCGGACAGCTCAAGTTTCTGCGGACTCTGCGTCCACTCGAGCGCAGCGAGGGTTGGCGTTGCGATCTCGCACGCCGGTGACGACGACGACGGATCGAGCGTCACCAGGCGACGGCCTCGACGCACTTCGAGGACGACCTTGAGGAAGAGCGCGAGCGCCTCGTCGACGAGCTGGCTCCGGCTCAGCCCGAGCTCGTTCGCGAGTTGAACGACGGCGCTTCCTCGGCTGTCGGGAACAGTGGCTTCGAGTCGCACGGAACCTCCTTACCTCACAAGTGAGGTATATTTGAGGTATATGCCTCGGCAACGTGTTTGGCAAGGGGAGCTGGCTCGCCCATGCTCCGGCCGCCACCAAAGTAGGGCACGCTCCCAATGCCCTCCGCGCCCAACTCCACGGTAGTGGGCGAAAACGCGAGCCCTCACAAGCTCACGTTTTTCTTTTCATTTTCGACGACGGGATCACATCTAAGGTGTTTTGCGCCTCGAGCTTCATTGTCCCACAGGGCTCTTTCGGCGAGATCACGATGCGTTCATTGTGCACGTGGATACGGTCGATGAGGTGCAACGCATAGGTGCGGCCAATGTCGTGATCGCGGAGGATGAAGTTGCGCCACGCGTTCACGACCTCGGTGGTGGGCGGCCAGTCGTGCCGACGTGCGAGACGTTCTGCGCGCTCGGGCGTGTGCATCACCAAAACGGGACACGAAAACGACCGGCCAGATATGCTTGCGAAATTGCGAGGCTCGCCGGAACCTGTGCTCTCTCCGCATGACGAAGAAGCTGAAGAAAAGCGTCGCACGCACAAAGCCCGCCACTCGAAAGGCGACACCGGCGATCATGCGTGCGAAGCAGGCCATCGCGCCGGAGAGCGACGCCCGCTTCACCGAGGTCATCGCACTCATCGAGGCCGCCCGTGGCCGCGCGTATCAGGCGGTGAACGCAGAGCTGGTCTCCCTCTACTGGCAGCTCGGTGAGTACATCAGCCGCAAGATCGCGAACGCCGAGTGGGGGGATGGCGTGGTCAACGAACTCGCTTCTTCCCTCGCGCGTCGCTTCCCAGGCCTCCGGGGCTTCACGCGACCGAACCTGTTTCGGATGCGTCAGTTCTACGAAGCGTATTGGTCGAATCGAAAAGTCTCAGCACTGCTGAGACAATTGTCGTGGACCCATCACCTGATCATCCTCGGTCAGGCCAAGCCGGCGGCCTCCCGCGAGTTCTACATACTCGCCGCTATCAAGGAACGATGGTCGAAGCGGGAGCTCGAACGGCAGATCAGATCCGGCGCCGTCTTACGTGGAGCGCGCGCCAAGAAGAAAGTCTCACCACTGGTGAGACAAATTCATCCGAATGCGATCGACGAATTCAAAAACACCTACAACATCGAATTTCTCGGCCTTGCTGGCGAACACTCGGAGGCTGATCTCCACGGTGCTCTGCTCCGGAATCTCGGTCGCTTTCTGACCGAACTCGGTCGCGACTTCTGCTTCGTGGGTTCCGAGTACCCGGTGCAGGTGGGGCACCAAGACTTTGCGATCGACCTCGTTTTCTTCCATCGTGGTTTGCAGTGCCTCGTAGCTTTCGAACTGAAGGTCGACAAATTCAAGCCCGCCGATCTCGGACAGCTCTCGTTCTACGTCGAGGCCCTCGATCGCGATGTGAAGAAACCCCACGAACGCCCTTCGATCGGTGTGTTGCTCTGTGCGACCAAAGACGACGAGGTTGTGGAATACGCGCTCGCCCGCACCGTATCACCGACGCTCGTTGCTGAGTACCAGACGTTTCTGCCGCCGAAGGAGGTGCTCCGCGCGAAGATCCATGAGCTGTACGCGCAGCTCGTCGTGGACAGGAGCGAAGAGCACCCCTCCGGAGGGAGACACCGATGACCGCCGCTTCTTCCCCCAACACGACCGACGACGAAGCCTTCGTCGTCCAGTGCGAGGCCGACTACACGATCGCAGAGATCACGGCAGTCGCCCACGTTGCGCCTAGAGCAACGGCCCCGACCCACGTGCTGGCGGTCGTCGAGCTTCTTCACAAGCATTTGGAGCCCAATCCACTCATCAGCCTTGCCCCCAAGAGCGGTGGCTATCCACGTGGAATCGACCTCGGAACTCGTGGAGGAAAGCTCCTCGTCCAACGGTGGCATGTTTCGGTGGGCGACGGCATCCAGTGGTACCGGACCTGCGCGCGCGGATCGATGACGGTGCCAGGCAGAGACCCATTGAAACCGACCGTCGTTCAGCTCGGTCAACTTGGGGACGACCCACCTTGGCCTCACCTCGTGATCGAGGTCGAGCAATTCTGGCCATACTCCGAGTTCTGGGGAGATCGACCAGGTGGCTCGCGTTGGCATCGTCTCGTCCCCGTCGCCCCCATCGACGTTACGCATGGCTGGGAGACGACCGATTTCGAGCACGCCCGCAACTTCTTCATGTCGGAGGTCCACGTGGACATTCTGTCCCGGTCGGTTCTGGTCGGATCCTGCCACCTTCGCCTGCCCAACCCGATCTACCGCGACCTCCAGCAGCGCGTCGGCAGTGACTGGCGGAGCGTCACCTTCGACGTAGACCCATACCCGACTCAGCCACTCAATGAACTGGAGCTGATGTTTTGGAATCAGCGCTCGTGGGGAGCGACGTCGGTGCGACGCATGACGCTGCAGCCGGGCGTCAACGTGCTCCACGTGCCTGAAGGAGTGGAGCAAGTCGCTCATGCTGTTGTCTGTCAAAAGAGGGGCCTACTAAAGCTGTCCCAGTCGGCAGGGTTCATCCGTGCGTTCAACGGGGCGATGGACCTCATCTCGGAGCAACGTAGCGTAGAAGCGCCGAAGGGCAGATACACCGTCGGCGTGAGCGGGGCCTCCCAGCCGATCCAGGTAGGAACACCACGGCCCGCAGGCGCCCTGACCCGACTCGCCGCCGACGAGGGGCAGCAACGAACACAGAGAGAATGGGCAGCGACGGCGTTTCAATGGTTCGACAAAGACGGCGTCGCCGGGACGCAGGCCATTCGAGACATCATTCGGTCGGCGAGCACGAGCGTCGACCTCCTCGATTCGTACTTCGGGCGTGGCGACCTTATGGAGTTCGCCCTTTCTACGACAAAGCATGGGTTGCCCTTTCGAGTGCTCACGTCGCACGACTTCTGTACGAGCGGTGAGGATCCAGACCTGAAAATCGAGCGCGGTGATGCCCTTGCTAAAACGCTCGAGTCTGTGCGCGCGGAGGACCCACGGCTCAACATCGAGATCAAAGTGATGCCCGGCCAGAAGTCACCCGTGCATGACCGCTTTCTCATCGTCGACGGGACCGTCTGGGTGCTTGGCGCGTCGCTCAACGAGTTCGGGAGCCGGGGCTCGTTGCTCATGAAGCTTCCGGCGTCGCCTGTCCACGGCACCAGCGGATCGTCGGCGTTCTCCGTATCCGCGAACGTTTTCGATGTACACTGGGACACATCCGACGCCTTGGCTGACTGGGTGAAGCGACGGGCGGCTTCGCGCACCGGTTCCCGAGGAGCCTCGCGACCCGGCACACTCAAGGAGCGAGTGCTGTCGACGAAGCGCATGTTGGAAGAAACGCTTCAACGTGTTCATGAGGTATGGCGTGCGTGATCCGCGCCTACGCCAAGCATGGGCGCTCGCGCGCGCCGACGAGCGACGGGCCGCAACCGAGCGACTCCTTGCGATGGTGACGACAACTGACCGAACCGAAATCGACCGTCTGCTTGAGGAATGGTGGACCAGTGTCTTGGCGCACGACTTACAAGGAGATGAGTGGAAGACCGTGCAAATCGAGAGGCTTCGAACGAAGTGTTCCTCCCTTCCCATCGGCAGCCAGAAGGTCGCTTTAACGGCCCCCAACACGTTGGCGTGCGACGCAACAGGCGAGGATCGTGGAGTCGGAGCCCTGCTCCTTGGTGAATCGGCAGCAGCAGTCATTCGCAAGGGTTCCTCAGTCGTCGCGCTCGATCGCGCGGTGAAATTCCTTATGACGCATGCGCGCCGAGCGTTCGGGGCACTGAGCGTGGCCGGCGCGCTGCTCGGCTGCGGCTCGAACAGTCGACTGCCCGTCGACACCATGAACGGGGAGGACGGCGCCGCGAACGGGGACGCGTCGGCCGCGGCCATCGAGGACGCGGGAACCTACCACCAGGGCGTCTACACCTGCTGCGGCGCGGGCCGCGGCTTGAGCTGCTGCGCGGAGGAGCCGGGTCTTCTGGGCTACGACGTCCAGCCCGACGGCGGTATCGTCGCGGTGGGTGACCTGCACGACGGTTCGACCGAAGCGAACTGCTTTCGGTACGGCGGCGCCAGCGGCGCCTGCGCCGGCAACGGCGACATGTTCGATGGAAAGGACATCTGCTCGATCTGCTGTCCTGGTCTCGTGCGGACGAATCAAGTCGCCCCCAGCGGCGACGGCAGCACGTGCGTCCAGGCCGGTCCGGTGAGCCTCTTCGTCTGCCTTCCGTGCGGCAACGGCGTTTGCGAGACGACCGAGAACCATTGCACGTGCCCGGCGGACTGCCCCTGAGCGGCGCTGGGGCATCTGCGGGGCGATGGCCCGAACTCGGTCCTACGATGTCGGCGTCGTGGGTCACCCCGGGCAAGGTGACGCCCGGCGACTCAGCTCCGTCAGGCGTCGGGCATCCGGGGCGGTTCAGTCGAGCAGAAGCCATCGCTTCCCGGCAATGTCATCGTCCGTCAACACCCGGCCGCGCGTCACGTCGACAGGGAAGCGCCTGCGCACGATTTCGCTCAAGTGAGGAGCCACTTCAGGTGCGACGCTGGAGGCGCGCTCCGCGAGCTTTTCGGCAGAACAAACTTTTTTTGCAACGAGAGCGATGGAGTTGCGGACGACCCCTCGGCGAAGCTGGCCGTCTGTCTCGCTCGGGTCAGGCACTGCGAAAATCGCAATCTCGTACGACTCGAAGACATGTGCGATCGACGCCAGGATCGATCGCATCGAACTCTCGTCCGAGTCCAAGTTGCCGATCAAGTTCAGGATGAACGCGCCATCGTCCGTCATCGTCCTCCGCACGAGCTCGAAGAACTGCGTCGTCACGAGGTGCGCGGGAACGCAGTACGCTCCGTAGGCGTCGAGTACGACGAGATCGTACTCCTTCGATGAGCAGCCGCAGGCGAACTGGCGGGCATCGGCGACGTAGACTCTCAGTCTCTCAGAAGTCCGCAAACCGAAGAACCGATGTGCGGCATCTACGACGATCGCTTCGCTATCGACCACGTCGATCGTGGCGTCGTCGTAGATCGCTTCAAATTGGCGCGGCCCGATGCACGCACCTCCTCCCAGAAAGAGGATCCGGCGCGGCCGTTCGTCGAGAAGCATTCCGACGTGCAGTCCGTCGACGTAGCCCCACCCCGAACGGAGCTTATTCGTCCGATCCTGGCGCGACTGCACAAGCTCGCGCGTCGGGCTGACGAACACGAGCTCGCGAAAACGCGCGTTCTCTCTCACGACGACAGTGTCTTCGCCACTCTTCCCGATCATCCATTGCCGCGAGTGCCGCGAACCCAATGCCATGTACACACGGACACCCAAAAGCACCACGAGGGCTAGCCCTCCGATCGTCAGGAAGGTTTCATAGTCCATAGGCTTCCATTGGGCCGAACGGCACGAATGTGCACTGAGCGCGATCGTCTCCGCTGCGAACCCTTTCGGCGGTGCGCTGGCTCTCAAACGATCCTAAAGTTTCGAAAGAAGAAAAATGGAGGCCCAGTGTGACTACTGGGATCGCAACCATGCAAGACATTCTCGTCACATTCCCTGGCGGCAAACGCGTTGATGCTCAGGTCGGGTCGTACGTGGTTCATACCGACCAACCCGTCGACGCAGGTGGCAACGGGAGCGCGGCTGCACCGTTCGATCTTTTCCTTGCGTCGCTCGCGACATGCGCCGGCATTTACGTGCTTGGCTTCTGTCAGTCACGCAATCTCGACACCACTGGCCTTGGGCTTCGGCAGCACGTCGAGGTCGATGAAGCCACGAAGCTCCCCCGAAAAATCACTATCGAGATCACCTTGCCTCGCGACTTCCCAGAGAAATATCGCACAGCAGTCGTGCGGGCCGCCGAAGGCTGCAAAGTCAAAAAGACGATCACCGCAGCGCCGTCATTTGACGTCGTAGTAACCTAAGCTCGTATGGCTACTGCCTTCTTCTCGTCGCATGACAATCAGCTCCAATTGCATCATGGCGCCAGCAATCGACGAAATGGTCGTTGACCATGCCGACCGCCTGCATGAAGGCGTAAACGATGGTCGGTCCGCAGAACTTGAAGCCCTTGTCGGCGAGAGCCTTCGACAAGCGCCGCGAGATGTCGGTCTCCGCCGGTATCTCGCTTCTGTCGCGCCATTTGTTCTGCACAGGCTCGCCGTCGACGAAGTCCCAAATGAAAGCTGAGAAATCCTGCTTTCCGGCGAGATCGAGATAGGCGCATGCCGACTTGACAGCGCCCTCGATCTTGGCGCGGTTGCGCACGATGCCGGCATCCGCCATCAGGCTCGCAATCTTCCTGTCGGTGTAGCGCGCCATGCGCTGCGGCTCGAATCCGTCGAAGGCGCTGCGGAAATTCTCGCGTTTTCTCAGGATGGTGATCCAAGAAAGGCCGGCCTGGAAGCCATCGAGCACCAGCTTCTCGAAAAGCGCGCGACCGTCAATTTCGGGCACACCCCAATCCACATCGTGGTAGGCCACATAGAGAGGATCTGTTCCCGGCCAGAAACAGCGCATGTGTCCGTCAGGATGCAGAATCGTGCTCATCGGTTCTCCAGTAGGTTGAGTCGGTGATTCCTTCCCGGAATTTTTAGCCCAAGATGCGTCGCAGCTCGGCGACGCGCTTCTCGAGTGATGTCACTACGGCATCGACCTTCGCCCGCTGCTCGCCCGTCATATTCGCGACGTCGCTCCGGCGGAAGAGGAGCTTGCCGGTCTCTTCGTTGCGCAAGACACGAAGGCATGCCTCGGCGGCCTTCAGTATCTCAGGTGACCGTTTTCTCCCAGGTTCGGAAGCCTCTTTGCCGTGCTCCTTTTGCACCAGCATCCGAACCTTCTGGACACTGAGCCCGCCCTCGACGACCTTTGAGGCAAGTTGCTCGAGCTTCTCCGGCGCACGCACCCGAAGCAATTCCACGCGGTGGCTTGGAGGCAGTTGACGAAAATTCGACGCTCGCGGGAGTTGCTTGGTTACTGCCGCGAGCCGTAACGCGTTCGAGAGGAACGTGCGGCTCACCGGCAACTCCAGCGATTCGCAACGCTCGATCAACATGCTGAGCGACGCATGCTTGCTCGAACGCGACGAAAAATAGAGTTCTGGATCGTTGTCGTAGAACTCCTGCAGCAAATACGTGCCGATGTCATCGAGACCCCTCGACACCGTCCTCGCGACTACCTCGCGGATGTGCGCGACGGCGCGTTCGACCAGCGCGCTGTCGGCCTGCTCTGCAGACGCAGGAAGATCTATGACTTCGGCTGCTATGGCCTCAGATCTCTTTGCGACGGACGTCGTCTTGCTCACTATGCTCATCGCCTTTCTCCCTCTGGAGCCTGAAGATCCATGTCACTAGCCGATAACGTCGCGCGCGACCTTCGGATTCGTCGATTCCCATCACTTCGGCTCCCACTGTTCCGACGTCGGAACAGTTGGCCAAGACCGCGTCACACCAACGTTTTGATCAGCGTTTCCCGGTCGCCTGGCAGCAGATCCATCGGCGCGATTTCCGGCATCGTGTAGGCGCCGGGTTGCAGCCGCAGTGCCGCGGCGCGGGCGCAGGAAACCATGATCTGCGAGGTGAGCGCAGGGTTGTTGATGCTCATGCGGAATTCGAATGTCTGATTGTGCGTGATGCCGCTGACGCCCTTGCGCTCCATCAAGACGCCGTGGCCCATGTCTTTGAGTTCATCGATGCTTGGCACGGCGAAGACACGGGTATCGTCATGGGCGAAATATTCGTCTTCCTTGATTGCCGCCGCCACCTGCGCCAGCTCTGCGCCGGGTTCGAGTTCGACGTAGACCATGCGCCGATGCACGCCTGTGCCCGTAGGGATCGTCATCGACAGCGCGTCTTTGACGCCCGGCTTCGACTTGGCGCAAACCGAATGGCCCATGCTCATGCCGGGGCCGAAGTTGGTGTAGGTCAGGCCTTTGGGCGCCATCGCCAATAGAAGCGCGCGCAGCATGGAATCGCTGCCGGGGTCCCAACCGGCGGAAACGACCGCGACGCTGCCGTGTTTTTTGCCGATGGCGTCCAGGTTCGAGCGCAGTTGCCACAATTTCTCGCCGTGAATGTCGAAGCTGTCGACCGTGTGGATGCCGCGGGCCAGATATTGCGGCGCGGTTTCTGGAATGCTGCGGGTCGGGCCGCAGAGCAGCGCCACGTCGACCTTACCCAGCATGCTGACATCGGTGACGACTTTGATCCCGGCCAGTTTTTCCGCCTCCTCCTTTGATGCCGCCGCCGTACGCCGGACGACTCCGGCCAGTTCCATGTCCGGTGCCGCCTGTACTGCTTCGACTGCAAAGCGACCGATGTTGCCATACCCCACTACCGAAATTCGCAAAGTTTTCATGGTGTTTTCGATCTTCTGTTATTTGGAGACGACACGAATAGTACAGATGGTTCAGGAATGGATCACGCTGCGGAAAAATCGGGGCAAGGCCAGACTCCTCGTCGCACCCACTTCCAAATCGCGCCATCTGCCAGTTATAAGGACGAGCCGCCGTCGAGTTCAGCGCGACGACGCTTCTTTTGATGGAAAGCGAACTCCACGCCCAGACGCGACGGCTCCGAGGTTCGCCGTACCCGCGCTTCGTCGGCAAGGGATTGCTGCTTGGGGCCCGGCTCGGCGTTGCCCGCTGGGACCGCGCGCTCGAGCATGTCGAGGCGGAGCAGGCGCGAGCGCTCGCAGACATCGTTCGGCATGCTGCCAGAACCGAGTTCGGGCGCGCGCACGGCTTTGCCTCGGTTCGGCGTTACGAGGACTTCGTCCGGCGTGTCCCCATCGGGGATTACGACACGTTTTCTCCGTATATCGAACGAATGCGGCGCGGCGAGCGAGGCCTGCTCGTGCCGGAGGCGGTACGGTACTTTGGGAATTCTTCCGGAAGCTCGACGGCCGGTCGATCGAAGTTTTTGCCGATCACCGAACGCCAGATCGCACATCAACGTCGTGCCGGCGCCGACACGCTGATGCGCTGGGTCGCGTGGTCGAAGGACGACGCGCTCGTCCGCGGGTTCACCGTCGGCCTCTTCCCTCCGACGACGATGCGCGCCCTGGGCCCCACGCTCGTGACGTCGAATCCGGCCTTGATGGTGACGCGGATGCCGGCGCTGACGCGGCCCATCTACCTGCCTCACGACGACATCAAGCGGATGGCGAACTACGACGACAAGCTCACCGCGATCGCGGAGCGCTATCTCGACTGGGACGTCCGCGCGGTGGCAGGCACGACCTGTTGGTTCTCGCTCCTCTTCCAGAAGGTCCTCGACGTCGCGCACAAGCGTGGCCGTTGCGTCGACTCGGTGTCCGCGATCTGGCCAAACCTCCGCGTCCTGCTCGGGGGCGGTGTCTCGGCCGAGCCATACATCCCGATCCTGCAGCGCCTGCTCGGACGCGATGACGTCGCGCTCGTCGACACATACAACGCGACCGAAGGCGGAATCTACGCGGCGACGGATTTTTCCGGCGCACGCGGCATGCTCATGCTGCCCCATCGAGGCACCTTCTTCGAGTTCGTGCCGCTCGATGCGCGCGAGCAGCGCGAGCGGGCGACGCGTGTTCCCCTCTGGGCCGTTGAGCGCGACCGGCTCTACTCGATCATCGTGACGACGACGTCCGGTCTCTACGGCTACGAAATCGGCGACATCGTCCGTTTTCCATCCGTGTCGCCTCTGCGCATCGAGTTCGCTGGCCGTCTGAGCGGGTGCCTCTCGCTCACCCAGGAGCTCACCACACACGTCGACATCGAGCGAGCCGTCGCGCACGCGTCCGCGAAGGTGCCGTGCCGCACGATCGATTTCGGCGCCGCGGCAGATTTCGTCGACGCGAATGGTGCTAACGGTGCCAGCGGCGACGTGAAGGGGCGCTACACCCTCTACGTCGAGTTCGACGAAGGAGCCGAGCCCTCGTCGCTCGACGCGTTCGCGAAAGCATTCGACGAAGGCCTGGCCATCCAGAACCGCGTTTACCGCGAGCATCGCGCTGGAGACGTCGCATTGCTCGCGCCTGCCGTCGAGCCGATCGTTCGAGGTGGCGCGAAAGGCTTCCTCGACGCGGCGACAGGCGGTAATGTCCAGGGAAAATTCCCGCGTATTTTGGACGAGGCGCGAAAAACCAAGCTCGTTCCATACACGCGCCGCGGGCGCAAAGAGAGAGTCGGAGTGCCATGAGCAGAGTTGGAATCCTTATCGTCGGCATCAACGGCGCCGTGGCCACCACGGTGGTCGCAGGGGTCGAGCTTATGAAGCGCGGGCTCGTCCCGCGCGTCGGTATGATCACCGAAAAGACCAACGCCCGAATCGACGAGGCGATCCACGGGCTGATGGCCTTTGCGCCGCTCGAGGATCTCGTCTTCGGAGGGTGGGACGTCCGCTATCCAAACGCCTACGAGGGCGCGCTTCAACACAACGTGCTGCCCCGCGCGGCCCTGGATGCGGTAGCTGGAGCGCTGCAAGCCGTGACCCCCTGGCCCGGCGCGTTCGCCCGCGAGTACGCGGAGAACGTCGTCGGCGATCACGTCATTCGCGCGCCGAGCCATCGCGAGGTGATCGCGGTGCTCACGCGCGATATCGAGCTCTTCAAACTATCGCACCGCCTCGAGCGCCTCGTCATGGTGAACCTCGCGTCGACGGAGGCGTATCGCGCCCCGTCGGCTGTTCATGCGACGCTCGACGCATTCGAGGCTGGCCTCGACGCGAGCTCACCCGAAATCACGCCTGCGATGTGCTACTTCTACGCGGCGCTCCGCCTCGGCATTCCGTATTGCAACTTCACCCCGAGCCTCACGAACGTGCCGGCGCTCGCCGAGCTCGCAGATCGCACGCAGGCACCCTACGCGGGCATGGACGGTAAAACGGGCCAAACGATGATGAAAACCGCGCTCGCCGCGGCTCTCCGCGTGCGACGGCTTCACATCGACGGATGGTTCTCTACGAACTTCCTCGGCAACAACGATGGCCTCGTGTTGGACGCCCCCGGCTCAAACAAAACGAAGGTCATGTCGAAGACGTCCGTGCTCGATTCGGTCGTCGGCTACGGCGTCGAGAACCATCAGGTCCATATCCACTACTACAAGCCGCGCGGCGACTCGAAGGAGGCCTGGGACAACATCGACATCACGGGCTTTGCCGGCATCCCGATGCAGATCAAGGTGAACTTCCTCTGCCAGGATTCAGCGCTCGCC
>Ga0123357_10000315_pt1 | contig 46147 bp, 45 predicted proteins | sample TergutEmb28metaG_FD_89873 | JGI IMG/M metagenome (GOLD analysis project Ga0123357, IMG submission 89873) | Embiratermes neotenicus P4 segment gut microbial communities from Petit-Saut dam, French Guiana - Emb289 P4 | ecosystem: Host-associated > Arthropoda: Insects > Digestive system > Gut ...
CAACGCCGCCGCCGAGTCGCTGTGGTCGACGTTTAAGAACGAGTACTACTTCCGGCATGTGTTCGTCACTTTGGACCAGCTCCGCCGGGCCACCTACGTGTGGATCGACTCCTGGTACAACGCGCGGCGTCGGCATTCCGCTCTGGGCTACCTCAGCCCCTTAGAATATGAACGTCGCCTCATCACCGGCGGCGAAAACTAAACAACCAACTGTCCGGAATTTGGGGGGAACCTCACCCGAGACACCCACCAAGAAAAACCCATCAAACTACACCCGCTCTGCTCCTGCTGGAATAGCCTCTAACAGCGCTTGTTGGGCGGCACCAAGCGCAGCCCGTTCGGCGTACAAACCCATCATCGGCGTGTCGCTTGAATCATCAGACATTCAGGAATCTCCTCACAATAGCTGGCCTGCCATCGACGCTATATGTCACCTGGAACATATCCGGCACCTTCGACACACCAGCGTATTCCACATCGACTTGGAACTTGATGGCCGCGCCGGGTCCACCTGGTCGGCGAAGGCTTTGACAGCGGTGGGCGGTGGAGCCTTGTTGGGCCGTCACGGTGATGCCGTCGGCGGTTGCCACCTGCGGGGTTTCCAGGTCAGCCGATGACACCTTCCGTCCGGCTACACGGCTGGTTGGTCGGCGTGCGGGGGCTGCCTGAGTATGCCGAATAGGAGGGCCGCCACGGCGAACAGAGCCAGCAGGCCGACGACCCAGGTGACGCCGCCGAAGGTGAGCAGGATGCCTGCGGCCAGGGGGCCGAGCACGTCGCCCGCCGCGAAGGTGACCGACATCACGGCGTTGTAGCGGCCTCGAAGGGCGGGGACGGCCAGATCGTTGGCCAGGGAGTTGGACGTTGGCATGAACAGGGTTTCGCCGATTCCGAAGACGACCAGCGCGGCGCACATCGCCGCAATCGGCGGGGTGTCCCACGTCAGCGCGAGGAACAGCCCCAGCCATGCCAGGGCGAAACAGGCCACGCCGAGGAGGAGGGACCGCCGCGTCCCCAGCCGCTTGATGAGTCTGACCATCGGCGCCTGAAGGACGGCGACGGCGATCGTGTTCGCCGTCCACGCCAGCCCCACTGCCGATGTGGTGACGCTCGTGAAGCCCCGGGTGAACATCGGGAACCCCGATTCGAGCTGGGCGAAAGCGGCGACGCCGACCAAGAGCGTTCCGATGACCAGAGGTAAGAACCGCCGGTCGGACAACACCCGGACGTACCCACGCCGGTCCTGGTCGCCTGCCTCGGTTTCGGCGGGTGGCGACGGCGCTCCGGCTGGCCGTTGGAGCCGTCGTTTGAGCGCCACGATGATCATGGCGAAGACCACGAAACTCAACGAGTTCAGCAGCAGCGTCGCCTGGAATCCCAGCGCCGTCGCCAGGAATCCTCCGGCTGCCGCGCCGATACCCAGCCCGATGTTCAGCATCATGTACTGGCCGGCGAAGACGGTGGTCCGCTCGTCGGCGCTAACTGATTCGGCCAGCATTTTCGCCAACGCCGGCTGGCCAAACCCGCACAAGCCGACGAAGAACAGGCTCAGGGCCGCGCCCAGCACGCTTGGGTTCGTCGCCAGGAGCACATAGGCCAGCCCTGACAGGACTTGGGATAAGAGCAGGATGAGCCACGGGTCGAAACGGTCGGCGAGATGCCCGCCGACGGACAGCGAGATGACAAAACCCACCGCCATCGCGCCCAGCAAAGCCCCGGCGAGCACTTGCGGCGCGCCGACGGACTCCACCAAATACAGCGAGATGAACGGCGTCGCCATCCCGCCGCCGACCGACGAAAGCAAGACGCCGACCAGGAGGACTTTCAGATGCCACGGAAGCTGAAGAACCCCAGAACTCGCCACATCAACCCCTGCCGTTCAAGCCATGCGCGTGGATCGTCAGCGGTGGACGACCAGGTCTACCCGCTGGAAGCTCTTGATGTCGGAATACCCGGTGGTGGCCATTGCCTGGCGCAGGGCGCCGACGAGGTTCATGGTGCCGTCGGGGGTGTGGGAGGGGCCGAGCAGGATTTCCTCGAGCGTGCCGGTCACGCCGAAGCGGACGCGCTCGCCGCGCGGCAACGTCGCATGCCAGGCTTCGCGTCCCCAGTGGTAGCCGCGCCCGGGGGCCTCGGCGGCGCGCGCCAACGGCCCGCCGACCATCACGGCGTCCGCCCCGCAGGCGATGGCCTTGGCGATGTCGCCGGAGGTGCCCAGGGCACCGTCGGCGATGATGTGGACGTAGCGTCCGCCGGATTCGTCCAGGTAGTCGCGGCGCGCCTCGGCCACGTCGGCCAACGCGGAGGCCATCGGCACCTCCACGCCCAGCACGTTGCGCGTGCGTCGGGTGGCCGCGCCGCCGAAGCCCACCAGGACGCCCGCCGCGCCCGTGCGCATCAGGTGCAGGGCCGACTGGTAGGTGGCGCATCCGCCGACGATCACCGGAACGTCCAGGTGGTAGATGAACTTCTTGAGGTCGAGCGGCTCGTTGACGGTGGAGACGTGTTCGGCGGAGACCGTCGTCCCACGGATGACGAAGAAGTCCGGCGCGGCCTTCTCCACCGCGTCGGCGTACTGCGCGCACGTTTGCGGGGACAGGGCTCCGGCCACGGGGGCTCCCGCGTCGCGGATTTCGGCCATCCGGGACACGATCAGCCCGGGCTGGATCGGCTCGGCGTAGATCTGCTGCATGCGCTGGGTGGCCTGCACGGGGTCTGCTATTTGCGCCAGTTCGTCCAACAGGGGCTCGGGGTCGTCGTAGCGCGTCCACAGGCCCTCCAGGTTCAGCACCCCCAGCCCGCCCAGGTTGCCGAAGGCGATGGCCGTCGCCGGGGACATCACCGAGTCCATCGGCGCGGCGACGATCGGGAAGTCGAACGTCAGCGCGTCGATCTTCCACGCCAGGTTCACTTCTTCGATGCCACGGGTGCGCCGGTTGGGCACGATGGCGATCTCGTCGAAGCCGAACACCTCGGCGGCGCGCTTCGACTTGCCGATTTCGATCATCGGACCTCCTTGGGGGTCGGGGCTCCTGGGTCATGCCGTGCAAGGCGCTGCGGTGTTTGTCATGATAGACGAGGACGGGCGCCGCAGCGCGCGGGGGTGTGGGGGTCGCCCCCCACATTTTGTTGCGGGGTCGTCCCCCACAGCTCACTGTGGGGTCGTCCCCTACATGCGATGACAGCCTACAACGACGTATGTGGCGAGTAGTTCGGGGCCTCCACCGTCATCTGAATGTCGTGCGGATGGGATTCACGCAGCCCCGCCGACGTGATCTGGACGAAACGCCCCTTGGCGTGCAGGTCCTCGATGGTCGCCGCGCCGGAGTAGAACATGGACTGCCGCAGCCCGCCGATCAGTTGGTAAACGACCGCCGACAACGGCCCCCGGTAGGGCACCTGGCCTTCGACGCCCTCGGGGATCAACTGGTCGTCGCTGGTCACGTCGCCCTGGAAATAGCGGTCGCGGGAATACGACGCCTTGCGCCCCCGCGCGGCCATCGCGCCCAGCGACCCCATGCCGCGATACGACTTGTACTGCTTGCCATTGATGAACACCAGTTCGCCCGGCCCCTCGTCGCAGCCGGCCAGCAGTGAGCCGAGCATGACGGTGTCAGCCCCGGCGACCAGCGCCTTCGCGATGTCGCCGGAGTATTGCAGGCCGCCGTCGCCGATGACGGGGACGCCCGCCGGACGGCACGCCCGCGCGGCCTCGTGGATGGCGGTGACCTGGGGGACGCCGACGCCGGCCACCACCCGCGTCGTGCAGATCGAGCCGGGGCCCACGCCCACCTTCACGCCGTCCACGCCCGCCGCGACCAACGCCGCCGCGCCCTCGTAGGTGGCGACGTTGCCGCCCACCACGTCGACATCGGCAGCCGACGGCTCCGCCTTCAGCCTGGCCACCATGTCGAGCACGCCCTTGGTGTGCCCGTGCGCGGTGTCCACGACGATGATGTCCACCCCGGCCTCGACCAGCAGCATGGCCCGTTCCCAGGCGTCCCCGAAGAACCCGACAGCCGCGCCGACGCGCAGGCGTCCCTGGGCGTCTTTGCTGGCGCGGGGGTACTTGCCCGCCTTGACGAAGTCTTTGAGCGTGATCATGCCGTGCAGGTGGCCTTGCGCGTCCACCAGCGGCAGTTTCTCGATCTTGTGCTGGGCGAGCAGCTTCAGCGCGTCGTCGTTGGAGATTCCCGGCCAGCCGGTGACCAGCGGCATGGGCGTCATCACCTCCACGAGCGGGCGGCTCGGGTCGTCCTCGAAGCGCATGTCGCGGTTGGTGACGATGCCCAGCAGGTGCTGGTCGTCGTCCACGACGGGGACGCCCGAGATGTGGTAGGTGGCGCACAGGTCGTCGGCATCCTGGATGGTGGCCTGCGGCCCGATGACGATCGGCTGGTCGATCATGCCCGCCTCGGAACGCTTCACCCGGTCGACCTGCGCGGCCTGGGCCTGCGCGGGCATGTTGCGGTGCAGGATGCCCAAGCCCCCCTCGCGGGCCATCGCGATGGCCATGCGCGCCTCGGTGACCGTGTCCATCGCCGAGCTGAGCAGTGGGAGTTTCAGTTCGACGCGTTTGCTCACCTTGGTGCTCGTGTCCGCCTGGGAGGGGATGACGTCGGACTCGTTCGGCTGCAACAGCACGTCGTCGAACGTCAGCCCGAGCGGGGCGGACAGGGGCGGGATGGACTCGGAAAAATCGGACACGGGGTCTCCGTAAGATCGACGGCGGATACAGCAAGCTTAGAGGCTTATTCATCAGTCCCGCCTACCGTTCGGCGTCCGGACGCCGTCTGGACTGCGTTGTCGTCGTCGCCCGTGCCACCAGCACGAACTCCTCCTCCGCCTTGCCAGCCAACGACCGAACGCCGCCCACCACGGCGTCACTGATGAATAAGCCTCTTATCCGCTCACAGACCGGCCAACGCCATGCCCACCTGCGGCTGCTGGAACGTGAAACCGGCATCCAGCAGACGGGCGGGCAACGCGCGGGAACTGGCCAGCAACGTCTCGGCGACGAAATCCCTGCCGAACAGCAGGCGCACGGCTGGCAGGGGCATCGGGACGACCGCCAGACGGTGGACGGCGGCCCCCAGCGCGTGGGTGAACTCCGCGTTGGTGACGGGGTTGGGTGCGGTGAGGTTGACCGGGCCGGTGATGTCGGACTCCAGCAGGAACCTCATGGCGCGGACATGGTCGTTCAGGCTGATCCAAGAGAAGAACTGGCGCGCGTTGCCGATGCGCCCGCCTGCCCCGGCGCGGAAGAACGGCAGGAGTTTGGGCAGGATGCCGCCTGCGGGGGAGAGCACTTGGCCGGTGCGCAGCAGCGCCAGCGGCACCGCGCAATGCCGCGCCGACGTTTCCCAGTCGCGCGTCACGGTGGCGAGGAATCCGGTGCCGGCGGCGGAATGCTCGTCGACGATCTGCGGGCCGGTGTCGCCGTAATAGCCGATGGCCGACGCGTTGAGCATCCGCTGGCAGCGTCCGTCGGGTGTGAGCGCGGCGACGATCGTCAACGTCCCCGCCAGGCGCGAGCGCCGGATGGTGGCCTTGGCGTCGGTGGTCCACCGGGTGCCGATCGGCGCGCCCGCCAGGTTCACCACGGCGTCCACATCGTCCAGGCCGGGGGCGTCGATGCGCCCGGCGTCGGGGTTCCAGCGGCGCTCGTCGATGGCTTGGGGCGCGTGCCGCACGAACTTCACCACCCGGTGCCCGTCCGCGAGCAGCGACGCACACAGGGCCGACCCCAACAGCCCATTGCTCCCGGTCACCGCCACACGCATAGGAAAATGGTGCCAGACAGGGGCAAATCCTGTGCCGAGGTCTCATCGCACGACGCCGAGGACGGTGGGAACGGTCCATCACCGTTGGTATATACTCACGGTATCTGTTTGATCGGAGGATCGGATGACTACCGGGACGGTATTCCGCAACCACACCACCCAGGCGGTGCGCCTGCCCAAGGCCGTCGCGTGGCCAGATGACGTTAAGACGGTGTCCGTCCGGGTCGTCGGGGCCAGCCGGGTTCTCACCCCAACGGGGTCGGTCTGGCGGGACTGGTTCGCCCACCGGGAGCCGTTCGGCGACGATTTTCTCGATGACCGCGCCCAGGGTGTCGCCGACGAACGGGAACCCTGGTGATCCTCTCCTACCTCATCGATACGAACATCGCCATCGCGCTTCTCAAAGGCCGGGGCGGCGAGGCCACCATCCGCCGCTTCGAGGACGCCGAAGGGCGCATCGGCATCTCGTGCGTGTCCGTCATGGAACTCGAATACGGCCTGGCCAACCCGGGAACCCCGGCTGGGAAACGACGCCAGCTAGACGACTTCCTGGGGCTGCTCGCCATCCTTGCCTGGGACCAGGCCGCAGCCGTCCATGCCGGCCAGATCCGCGCTGCCCTAGCGCGACGTGGCACGAGCATCGGCCCCTACGACGCCCTCATTGCCGGCCACGCCCGCAGCCTGGGGCTCACCGTCGTCACCAACAACCGGAAAGAATTCGACCGGGTGCCCGGCCTGCTGGTCGAGGATTGGCTAGAGGCAGGCAGCAGCGCCCACGCATGACGACGTTGGCGCAGGTGCGTCACACATTGATCTTGAAGTCCATGACATCGCGTAGCGGATACGCATGAAAAGGCTCAAGGATGGTTTGTCTCAGAGTACTGAAGCGTGCTGGTTATGTCCGAGGGCTGAACCGATGGAGGAAGACCTACCGACTGCGCAAGGTGAACCACCAAGTCACTGAGGAACTGCGTGTGATCATCCTTACTAGGGTCGCTGTTAATGAAGCTGCGGTACAGGCGCAGAGTCTCTTCGTCATCGCCAAATACCAATGGAATCTCATTGAGCGGACCGACGAGCCTCTTTTGGTCGCCTCTGTATCGAATGACTTCACGTACAAGGTTCATCTTTGCTTCATTGACGCGGTCTTTGACGACGCTCACACGTTGTACGCGATAAAGGGAGTAGCTTGCCGCCCAACCGATAACGCCACCCACTATTGTTCCAATCAGTGTCTCCCACATCAGTGCCTCACACGTTGAACTTGAAGTCCACCACGTCGCCGTCGCACATCACGTAGTCTTTGCCCTCCATGCGGACCTTGCCGGACGCTTTGGCTTGCGCCATGCCGCCCAGGGTCACCAGGTCGTCGTAGGCGACTATTTCGGCCTTGATGAAACCGCGTTGGAAATCGGTGTGGATGACGCCGGCGGCCTGGGGGGCCGTCCAACCCTGGTGGATCGTCCACGCGCGGGTTTCTTTGGGACCGGCGGTGAGGAAACTTTGCAGGCCCAAGGTGGCGTAGCCGACGCGCGCCAATTGGTCTAGGCCAGGCTCGTCGACGCCGGAGTCGGTGAGGAATTCGCGGGCCTCGTCCTCGTCCATCTCGGTCAGTTCGGACTCGAATTTCGCGTCGAGGAAGATCGCCTCGGCGGGGGCCACGACCTCCCGCATCCGGGCTTTGAGGCCGTCGTCAGCCAGTTCGTCGGAATCGCAGTTGAAAACGTAGATGAACGGCTTGGCCGACAGCAGCCACAGGTCGCGCAACGGCTCGGGGTCCAGGCCCGCCGCGAACACCGTGCGGCCCTGGCCCAGCACCTCGTACGCCTGCTGCCACGCCTCAAGCTTCGGGCGCGACTCCTTCTTGATGTGTGCCTCTTTCTCCAGCCTGGGCAGGGCCTTTTCCATCGTTTGCAGGTCGGCTAGGACGAGTTCGGTGGTGATCGTCTCGATGTCGGACGCCGGGTTGACCACGCCGTCGGGGTGGACCACGTCGGCGTCCTCGAAGACGCGCGTCACCTGGCAGATGGCGTCGGCCTCGCGGATGTTGGCCAGGAACGCGTTGCCCATGCCCTCCCCGCGCGACGCGCCTTTGACGATGCCGGCGATATCGACGAAGCTGACCGTCGCCGGGACGATCCGCGCCGAGGAGAACATGTCGGACAACACCTGCAAGCGTGCGTCGGGGACGCCGACCACGCCGACGTTGGGCTCGATGGTGGCGAACGGGTAGTTGGCCGCCAGCACGTTGTTACGGGTCAGCGCGTTGAACAGGGTCGACTTCCCGGCGTTCGGCAGTCCGACGATTCCGATGGTTAAGGCCATGCCCACAGCGTACCGACTGGTCAGCAAGCGAACGACGTGGGCGCCCGTCGCGCCGCGCCGCGTAGGCTGAACGCGTGCAGACCGATCCCGAACTCGCTGCGGCGCGGTCGTCCATCGACGACGTGGACGCCGCGCTCGTGCGCCTGCTGGCCGAACGCTTCGCCATCACCCGGCGCGTGGGCCATCTCAAGAAAGAACGCGGCCTGCCCGCGTCCGACCCCGCGCGGGAGGCGCAGCAGGCCGCGCGCATCCGCGAGCTGGCGGACGCCAGCGGCCTCGACCCCGACTTCGCCGAAGAAGTGCTGCGGCTGATCGTCGCCGAAGTGGTCCGCAACCACGAGACCATCGCCGCACAGTGACGCTCTCCCCGCTTCTCGCCGCCACGCTGCGCAACCCGTTCGTGTGGCTGGGCACGGCGGGCTCGGCGGCCATCGGCTGGGGCGCCACCAACTCCGAATTCTCGTTCAGCTCCGACGGATGGGGCGCGACGGTCGCGGGGGTGGGCGCCACCGTCCCGATGCCGCTCGACCGCATCCTGATCGTCGTCGGCGTCGTCGCGTTGACCGCCGCGTGGTGGTTCGTCCGTCCGACGAAAACGCGCCCGCCCGTCCACATGACGACGACGTTGGTCTTGTGGTGCCTTCCGCTGCTGCTGGTGCCGCCCGTGCTCAGCCCGGACGCCACGCTGTACGCCGACGCCGGCTGGGCGCTGAACCACGGGCTCAACCCCTACATCACCGGCCTGGGAACCTCCGGCAGCCCGTACGCCGCGCAGGTCGACTCGCTGTGGGCGGGCAGCGGCGTCGCCTACCCGCCGTTGACGCTGGAAATCGAGCGGTTCGTCGTCGCGATGACGGGGGCGCACCCGTACTGGGGGTTCGTCGCGATGCGGGTGCCCAACGTGGTGTCGGTGGCGGTCATGATGGCGGTCCTGCCCCGGCTCGCGCCGCTGGTGGGCGTGCCGCGACGGAGCGCCGTGTGGCTGGGGGTGCTGAACCCGTTATTGGTCGTCCACATCGTCGGCGGGGCGCACAACGACGGGCCGATGATCGCTGCCACCCTGGTGGCGATCTGGCTGGCCGCCCGGTGGCCGCGCGCCTGGATGAGCCTGTTGGTGGCGCCGGTGGTCGTGGGCATTGCGATGGGGCTGAAACAACAAGGCGGGCTGGCGGTGGTGGCCGTCGCCGGGCTTCCGGTCGCGGCGCAGTTGGCAGCGTCGCCGCCCGTGCGCCGCGTGGTGACGCTGGCCTGGCGGACGGCAGTGGCGGGCGTCGTCGCCGTCGGGGCCTTCGCCGGGATCTGCGTGGGGACGGGGCTGGGCTTCGGCTGGGCGAATTGGCTCGACTTGATGGGCAAGGCCAACACGCCCGCGCCGCTCGCGCTCGCCTCCAAGGGGCTGGCGTTGTTGGTCAGCCTGGGCGGGGGCGACGCCACCGCGTTCCTGCACGCCGCCGGGCTGGTCAGCACCGGGATCCTGATCGCCGTCCTCGCCTGGTGTTTCCTGCATTTCGCCGACCGCCCGTTGGCCATCGTCGCCTGGGGGGCACTGGCGGTGGCCGTGTTGGGCGAAGCATTGCACCCGTGGTATGTGCCGTGGGGGTTGGCGTTGGCCGGGTTGATCCCGTTGACCCGCAAGCAACGGCGCTGGGTCTGGGGCGTGGCGATCGCCTTCGTCGTGTGGAACGCCTTCCAGACGGTCATCTGGCACGGACAGCAGCCGTGGTGACCACGTTCGTCACAAACGAACGGTCCGCGCCAGCCCTTTAGGCCGACGCGGACCGCTGCGTTGGATGGTTGTTTGTTTACTGGTTGTCTGCTGGCTGGGTGTCTGCCGGCGCGGATTCTTGCGCGTTGACGAGGTCCTTGCCCTTCGACTCTTTCAGCGTCAGGATCGTGACGGCGGAAATCACCAAGAGCAGGATCACATAGCCGACGAAGACATTCGGCTGGGCTTTCAACGCGGACATGATGTAGGGCGCGGTGCCGCCGAAGGCTGCGACGGCGATGGCGTAGGGCACGCCGAAGGCCGTGACACGCACGCTGGTCGGGAACAGCTCGCCGTAGGCCGCCGGGGCGATGCCCAGGTAGGCGCCCAGCAGGATGAGCATGATGCAGATGACCAGCGCGAGCCGCCACCATTCCGTGCCGCCGCTGACGACGTTAGACAGCGGGACATACAACACGGCGCAGCCGACCATGGCGATGAGCATGTTGATTTTGCGCCCGAAACGGTCGGAGAAAATGCCCCACAACGGCAACGAAATCATGAACACGATATTGCCGATGATCGACGCGGTGAAGGCGGCGTTGCTGGAGTAGCCGAGGTTGGCCTGGGCCACCGACGCGGTCGAGACGGACCAGATGTAGTAGCCCGTGGTCAGGCCGCAGGTCATGCCGATGACTTGCAGGCCGGTGCGCCAGTGCTTCAACACGTCCTTGGCGAGGTTGCGGTGTTCCTTGACCCGCTTGGATTCGGTCTCGAAGGCTTCCGTTTCCTCCAGACGCGTCCGGATCCAGAAAGCGACGACGCCCAGGACGGCGCCCAGCGCGAACGGGATGCGCCAGCCATACAGGTTCATCGCGTCGGCGCCGAGCGTGTTGCGCAGGACCAGGCCCAAGATCAGGCCCAGGAGGTTGCCGAGTGTCCCGGTGAAGTAGATGGCGCTGGACCACAGCCCGCGATGCCGGGGCGGGGACACCTCAGCCAGATACGTCTGCGCCGACGGTAGTTCGCCGCCGTGGGCGAGCCCCTGGACCAGCCGCGCGATCACCAGCAGGACGGACGAGAACACCCCGGCTGAGGTGTACGTCGGGCACACCGCGATCAGCAGGGAGCCGCCGCTGGCGCACAGCACGGCCACCACCAGCGCGTGTTTGCGGCCCATCCGGTCGCCGAGCCAGCCGAAGAACGCGCTGCCGAATGGCCGCGCGACGAAGCCCACCGCGAAAACCGCCATCGTCGACATGAACGCCGAGGTCGGGTTCGCCGCGTAGAACAACTGGCTGGAGAAATAAATCGCGAAACTACCGTAGACGTTCCAGTCATACCATTCCAGAGCATTGCCGATGCTCGTGCCAAGCAGCGTTTTAAGCGTCGCTTGCCTTGGCGCCTTGATCACCTCTGTTTGTGACATGGGTACCCTTCTTTTTTGTCGTGGGTCAATCGGCCCTGTTAATAGTGCGGACAGCTAATTCTTCGAGGACGGCTGCGGCCTGGGGGAGCACGCAGTCGTCATAGGCGGCAAAAGCGGAATGGTTGCCGTATGCCTTCAGCGGGTCGCGTCCGATGGGGGTGGCCGCCAAAATGGCGAAGGCCCCGGGGACGTTCTGGAGGACGTAGGAGAAATCTTCGGCGGCGGCCATCGGATTCTCCAAGGCGTGGAAATGCTCGGCGCCCAGAACGTCGGTGACGGTTTGTGCCACCAGGGCGGCGTTGTCCGGCGCGTTCACCGTCGTCGGGTACAACTCGTCGACCTTGACGGCGGCGGTGACGCCGTGGGCGCGGGCGACATGGTCGATCACGTCGGGCACCAGGTCGAACAGTTTGCGCTGCGAGGCGTCGGAGAAGGTTCGCATGGTCGCCTCGATCGACGCGGTTTCGGGGATGATGTTCCGCACGACGCCGCTGAACACATGGCCGCAGGTGATCACGACGGGGTCGAAGATGTCGAAATTGCGCGTCACCATCACCTGCAACGCGGTGATCGCGTCGGCCAGCGCCGGCACGGGGTCTTTCGCCAGGTGCGGCGCGGACCCGTGGCCGCCTTTGCCGGTGAACTCGATGTCGAGATTGTTCGACGACGCCATGATCGTCCCCGGACGGCAGTAGAAGACGCCGGCCTTGTCCAGCCCCGACCACACGTGCAGGCCGTAGGCCGCGTCGACCCGCCGACCGGCGGCGTCCAGCACCCCTTCCTCGATCATCAGGCGCGCGCCGCCGGCGTGTTCCTCGCCGGGCTGGAACATGAACACGACATCGCCGGCCAACTCGTCCACACGGCGGCTCAACGCCTTGGCGGCGCCCACCAGCCCCGTCATGTGGCAATCGTGGCCGCAGGCGTGCATGGAGCCGTTGGTGCTCGCCCAGTCCAGGCCGGTCTGCTCGTCGACGGGCAGGGCGTCCATGTCGGCGCGCAGCAGGACGGCGGGGCGCTCGCCGGCGCTGGCGGCTTTGCCGCGCAGGACCGCCGTGATCGAACTCAGTTTCTTGCCGAGCGTGATCTCCAAGGGCAGCCCTTGCAGCTCGGCCAAGATGCGCGCCTGGGTCTGGGGCAGATCCAGGCCGATTTCGGGGATCTGGTGCAGGTCGTGGCGTAGGGCGGTCAGGTCGTTTTCAATGGATTTCAGGTACGGATCAGGACCGAACGGCATGTGATTTCTCCTCGACGTGGTTGACACACAGGCGGTTGATCGCGCACCGCACTGGCCACTCGTCGGTGGAGGTCAGTCACCCGTAGCTGCCGACATTACTACAGCAGGGCTGACCCAGGTAAGAGAGGGGGGAACGATGGTTCGCCAGGCTGTGGGGGAATGAACCGGGAATGAATCCGCGCCGGGGATGGTTGTGCCGGGTGCAGGAGGTTCGCGGACTGCCGTCCAGGCCGGCGAAAGCCGGACCGTGCCGCACTCATGGGCCTGGTTTTGGCGTCCAGGCGGTGGCCGCGCCCCTTGCTTTCCGAAGGTCGATGGTGGCATCCCTCATCGGGCAGGTACGATGACGAATAGCGATGCGATGGTGACGCTGTTGGATACCCGATATTAGTGTGAAAGAAATACGTTAAAAACCTATCATGGAAGAAGGAATATCAATGTCGCTTATTGGTCATGAGGTAGCCGATTTCTCGGTCCAGGCTTATCGCGAGGGCGAATTCAAGGAGGTCACGAAAGCCGATCTGCTCGGGAAGTGGTCGGTGTTCGTCTTCTATCCCGCCGATTTCACGTTCGTGTGCCCCACCGAACTGGGCGACCTCGCGGACGCCTACGCCGATTTCCAGAAGGTCGGCTGCGAGATTTACTCGGTGTCCGCCGACACGCACTGGGTCCACAAGGCGTGGCATGACGCCTCCGACACGATCAAGAAGATCCAGTACACGATGCTGGCGGACCCGACGCACGTCCTGTGCCGCGATTTCGACGTTCTGATTGAGGCGGACGGCGTCGCCGAGCGCGGCAGCTTCGTCATCAATCCCGAGGGCAAGATCGTTGCCTACGAGGTCAACGGCGGCAGCGTCGGCCGCAGCGCGAAGGAACTGCTGCGCCGCGTGGAGGCGTCCCAGTTCGTCGCCGAACATGACGGCGACGTGTGCCCGGCCAACTGGACGCCCGGCGCTGCGACGCTGAAGCCGAGCCTGGATCTCGTCGGGCTTCTGTGAGTCTGACCGTGGCTGGCACGGACAATTTGTATGACGCGGTGATCGTCGGCGGCGGGCCTGCGGGCCTGACCGCCGCGATCTACCTCGCCCGGGCGCGTTACCGCGTCCTCGTGGTCGAAAAAGACAAACTCGGCGGTCAGATCACGATCACCGCCGAGGTCGTCAATTATCCCGGCATTGAGGTCGCCAGCGGCGAGCAGATCATCGAGATTATGCGCCGCCAGGCCGAGAATTTCGGCGCCGAATTCCTCATCGCCGACGTGACCGGTTTCGACACCGACCAGCCCGTCAAAGTCATCCACACGACTGCGGGCGATATTCGCGCGTTCGGAATCGTGCTGACGCCGGGGGCCGCGCCCAAGATGGTCGGGTTTGCCGGCGAGGAACAATTCAAAGGCCACGGGGTCGCGTATTGCGCCACCTGCGACGGCGAATTTTTCACCGGACTGGACGTGCTAGTCGTCGGCGGCGGGCATTCGGCGGCCGACGAGTCGCTGTTCTTGACGACGTACGCGAACCACGTCACTATCCTGGTGCGGCGCGACTCTTTCAGTTGCCCGCGCGAAATGGTGGAACGTCTGGAAGCCAACCCCAAGATCACTATTTTATATAACACCGTGCTGGATTCGGTCGACGGCGACACACTCCTTCGGTCCGCGCGGCTGCGGAACACCGTCGACGGCACTGTCACGGATTTCCGGCCCACCGTCGGCGACACGTTCGGCGTGTTCGTTTTCGTCGGATATTCGCCCGCGACGGAATTCCTGAGCGGCCTGGTCGACCTGGACGAGTTCGGCCACATCGTCACCGACGACAACCTCAAAACCAGCAAGGACGGCATTTACGCGGCGGGCGACGTGCGGCGCAAGAACCTGCGCCAGATGATCACCGCCGCCGGCGACGGCGCGTTGGCGGCGACCGAACTGGAACGCCATGTCTCGGCGGCACGTGAGGAAACCGGCCTGACGCCCCAGGTGGCGCAGCGTTCGGACCCCGAACCGGAGACGATGACGACGCGCCTGGACTCGCCGCAAGCACCGGTGGCCCAAACCTCCAGCGAGTTCTTCACACCCGAAATCCGCGCCCAATTGGCGGCGTTGTTCTCCAAGATGGAATCCCCGCTCGAATTGCGCGCCGCCCTCGACGACCGCCCGATTTCGTCGGAATTGACGGGTTTCCTGACGGATATGACCGCCATGAGCGACAAACTGACCTGGGTCAAAGACGAGGCGTCCGACGGACTTGCCCCGCGCGTGTCGGTCTGGCGCGACGGGAAGCCCGCTGGGATGGCGTTCCACGGCGTCCCGGGAGGGCACGAATTCAATTCGTTCATCATCGGGTTGTACAACGCGGCGGGCCCCGGCCAGCCGTTGGACGAGGAAACGCGTTCGCGCATCGCCGCCATCAGCGAGCCGACGGATATCAAGATATTCGTGTCGTTGTCCTGCACCATGTGCCCGACGACGGTGATGTCCGCCCAGCAAATAGCCGCGCTCAACCCGCATGTGACGGCGGAAGCCTTCGACCTCAACCATTTCCCGCAATTGCGCCAGCAGTATTCCGTCATGAGCGTGCCCTGCATGGTCGTCAACGACACGGACGTCAATTTCGGGAAGATGAATGTGACGCAGGTGCTGGACGCGTTGGCCGTCTGACGCTGATGACGACGGGGGACGGCCCGCCCGCGCGGGCCAGCCCCGAAAGCCTGTGGGTCAGCCCCGGAATCCGATGAAGAAGACGGCGAGCACGAACCCGAGTACCGCCACAACCAGCCGTCCCACCTTCGTCGGCGGCAGCGCGGCCTCAATGGTGGCCCACACGCTCAACGCCACCAGGGCGATCCCCGCTCCCAGGCCCACGGCGGGCACGGCGAACCCGGCGCCCACCCCCAGCCCGCAGACGATGGTCACTGCACCGCGAATCCGGATTGAGCGCGTCACCCAGCGCGGGGGAGCGGCGAGTTTGGGCGGGGTGCGATGGGCAACCTGGACGATGCCCACCACGATGAACCACACGGCGACCAGCGCCGTGAGCAGGGTGCCGGGAGAGATCAGCTCGCCCAGCAGGGTGCTCAGCCGCATGGCCTACATGCCGCGCGACGGCCGGCTGGACTCGTCGGGCGGCGTCGCTTCGAATTCGGCGGTGACGACCACTCGCACTTCGACGGAGTCGGGCCTCAACTCAATCGGCGTCATCGCGGGCCGTCCGTCCTCGGCCACGTCGTTGGCGACCAGGTCGATGTCGTGCGTGCCGCTGTGGTGCAGGCCGACCTCCCACAAGGCGACCAGTTGGATGTCGCCAAGCCCTGCGGCGGTCGCGTACTGGCCCGCGCGCGTGATGGCGTCCTGCGTGGCGTCCATGCGGATCTGCCTCATCAAGTGGCTGCGCGTGTCCTCGGTGAGATCCCAGGTGATGCCCCGGATTTTGACCCCTTCGGAACTGTCGAGCGACGCGATCCAGGCGCCCAAGACGTCCATGTCGGTGAACCAGACGTCGATGGGCGCGCCCGACCGGTAGCGGGTGACGCGTTGGCCCTTCTCAGATTCGGGTTCGGACCAGTCGGTGTCGGTCCAACTGTGGATGCTGGGTGCGACGACGCGGACAGCGTTGCCGGCTTCGATGAGCGAGCGCACCTGAGCCAGGATTTCTGTCTGGAGGTGGACCGCTTGTTCGAGGACGGCGGTGCGGTAGTCGCCGCCGAAGTCGATGCGAATGTGGAGAACTCCCAGTTCTGGCGGGAGTTGGCGTAGTGCGGTTCCACGGACCGTGATCTGAGCCATATGGCGAGCGTAGCCTTTCTGTCGTCTGCGATAGCTGAGCAATTCCGGCGTTTGTGGAGACGAGCGAATACGACCACATGACCATCCTGGCTTTGCCCCCATCCTACGCAGGGTTCACAAGCACTAAGCGCGTTGGCGCGAAGGGAGCGACGCCCATGTCGAGTTTCGCCGCGATGCCGGGGGCCGGCGGGGGCGGGGGCGCCGTGTGGCGCCAGCAACGGGTCAACCCCGCCGACCGTGCCCAACTGGCCGAATCCCCCGTGAAGACCGCCAGGGTCCTGCGCCTGTTCCGCCCGCACGCCGGGGCGCTGGTGGTCATCGTCGTCATCATCGTGGCGTCGTCGTTGGCGTCCATCGCACAGCCGTTTCTGGTCAAGGCAGCCATCGACACCGCGTTGCCGGACAAAAATCTGACGCTGCTGGTCTGGCTGGCCGCGGGCATGGTGGCCGTGGCTGCCGTGACGGGCGTGCTGGGGGTGTGGCAGACGTGGCTGGCCACCGGCATGGGCCAGCGCATCATGCACACCCTGCGCACGTCGGTGTTCGACCACCTCCAGCAGCAGTCGATCGCGTTCTTCAAGAAGACGCGCGGGGGCGAGATCCAGTCGCGTCTGATCCAGGATGTCGGCGGGTTGCAGTCGGTGATGACGACGGTGGCCACGTCCATCGCCTCCAATCTGACGACGACGGTGGCCACCGCAGTGGCGATGGTCGTCCTCAACTGGCAGTTGTCGCTGCTGACGTTGATTATCATCCCTCCGGCGGTGGTCCTGACCCGTCGGGTGGCGCTGTTGCGCCGCGACATCACCAGCGTGCAGCAGCGGACGCTGGCCGAGATGCAGTCGCAGATCGAGGAGGCGTTGACGATCAACGGCGCGCAGTTGACCAAGACGCTGGGCATGGAGGACGCGCGCAACGAAAAATTCCAGGCCACGTCGTTTTCGCTCATCGGCTTGGAACTGCGCTCGCAACTGGCCGGGCGTTGGCGCATGGCGACCATGCAGATCGGCTTCGCCGTCATCCCGGCGTTGCTGTACCTGGCAGCCGGGCTGCCGGCGTTGACCGGTGGGATCACCATCGGGACGCTCATCGCGTTCTCGACGTTGCAGGTGTCGATTTTCCGGCCAATCCTGGGCCTGCTCAACGTCGGCGCGCAATGGATCAGCTCGATGGCTCTGCTCAGCCGGATTTTCGGCTATCTGGATTTGCCGGTCGACGTGCCAGAGCCCGCCCACCCGGCGCGCGTGGACCTGGCGACGGTGCGCGGCGACGTGCGGTTCGCCGACGTCAGCTACCGATTCCCCGACGGCGACCACGACGCCCTGCGCCACATCGACCTGGCGATCGGCGCCGGGCGGTCGTTGGCGGTGGTGGGGGAGACCGGCTCGGGCAAGTCGACGCTGGCGAGCCTGTTGGCCAGGCTGGCCGACCCGAGTTCCGGGAGCGTCACCGTCGACGGCGTGGACCTGCGCGACATGGACCGGCATGACCGGACGAGAATCGTCGGAATGGTCACGCAGGAGACGTATCTGGAGCATGCGAGCATCGCCGAGAACCTGCGCCAGGCCAAACCGGGGGCATCCGACGCGGAACTGTGGCGGGCGTTGGCCACCGCCCAGGTGGACGAGGTGGTGGCCGCGTTGCCGGAGGGGATCGACACGGTGGTGGGCGCGCGGGGGCACCGGTTCTCCGGTGGCGAACGCCAGCGGCTGGCCATCGCGCGGACACTGCTGGGCGACCCGCGCGTGTTGATCCTGGACGAGGCCACGTCGTCGCTCGACAACGACACCGAACGCGAGTTGCAGGCCGCGTTGGACGCGTTGGCGCATGGGCGGACGACGTTGACCATCGCCCACCGGCTGTCCACCATCCTGGGCGCCGACGAGATCGTCGTCCTCGACCACGGCGAGGTCGCCGAACGCGGCACGCACGAGTCGCTCATGGGCGCGGGTGGCCGCTATGCGCACCTGTCGGCGGTGTCGTGACGATCGGCGGTAGGTTGGTCCCATGCTTATTGTGACGAGTAACGACGTTCCCGGATACCGGATCGAGGCTGTCCTCGGCGAGGTCATGGGCCTGACGGTGCGCAGCGCGAACATGGGCGCGAACATGATCGCCGGTTTCCGGTCCCTTGGCGGCGGCGAGGTGAACGAGTACACCAAGCTCATGTACGACTCCCGCCAGACGGTGATGGAGCGCATGTGGCAGCAGACGACCGAACGCGGCGGCAACGCCGTGGTCGCCTTCCGTTTCGACTCGGGCGAGATCGGCCAGTCCTTCACCGAGATGTGCGCCTACGGCACGGCGGTGGTCGTCCGCCCGATCGCGGCGGGCCAGCAGGGTTCGACGCCGCAATCCGAGCAGGACGCCGCGCGCCAGCCCGCGTGAGAGTTGGCCCGGCGTGGCGGGACTAGACGCGAGGCGAGATAGGTTAGGACTGTTGATGTATCTCGCCGTAAGAAGGATGACATGACTGTTCCGCTGAACTGGACCGAACTCGACCAACGCGCCGTGGACACCGCGCGTGCCCTGGCCGCCGACGCCGTGGAGAAGGTGGGCAACGGGCATCCGGGGACGGCCATCTCGCTGGCCCCGGTGGCCTACCTGTTGTACCAGAAGGTCATGAACACCGACCCGTCCGACCCGCGCTGGCCCGGACGTGACCGGTTCGTCCTGTCGGCGGGGCACTCGTCGTTGACGCAGTACTGCCAGTTGTTCCTGGCGGGCTTCGGCCTGGAGGTCGAGGATCTGGAGGCGTTGCGGACGGAGGGCTCGTTGACGCCCGGCCACCCCGAATTCGGGCACACGGCGGGCGTCGAAGCCACCACAGGCCCGCTGGGCGCCGGCGTGGCCGACGCGGTGGGTTTCGCCATGTCCGCGCGCCGCAACCGGGGGATGCTCGACGCGGACGCCCAGCCGGGCTCGTCGGTGTTCGACCACATGGTGTACGCCATCGCGGGCGACGGCTGCATGCAGGAGGGCGTCTCCGGGGAGGCGTCGTCGTTGGCGGCCACGCAAGAACTCGGCAACCTCGTGCTCATCTACGACGACAACCGCATCACCATTGAGGGCCAGACCAAGATCGCGTTCACCGAGGACGTGATGGCCCGCTACGCCGCGTATGGGTGGCACGTCCAGCACGTCGATTGGACGAACGGCGGTACCGGCTACCACGAGGACATGCAGGCGCTCTACGACGCGATCCTGGCCGCGCAGGCCGTCACCGACCGACCCTCGTTCATCAAGCTGACGACCGTCATCGGGTGGCCGTTGCCGACGAAGGCCGGGAGCCATTCGGTCCACGGGGCGAAGATCGGCGCCGAGGAGATCGCCGGGCTCAAGCGGGTGCTCGGCCTCGACCCCGACAAGAATTTCCAGGTGGCGCCCGAGGTGCTGGCGCACGCCCGCAGCAACGCCGCCGACCGCGCCAAGGCCGCCAAAGCCGCGTGGACGCCCCGTTACGACGCCTGGCGCGCCGGGAATCCGCAGTCGGCGGCGCTGTACGACCGGCTGGTAGCCAAGAAGCTTCCCGACGGTTTCGCGGTGCCGGTGTTCGCCCCCGGCAAGAAGTCGACGCGCGCGGCCTCCGGCGAGGTGCTGACGGCGTTGGCCGACGTCGTCCCCGAACTGTGGGGCGGCTCTGCCGACCTGGCCGGGTCGAACAACACGACGATGGCGGGGCAGCCGTCGTTCCTGCCGCCGGACCGTTCGTCGGCGGACTTTTCCGGCGATTTCAACGGGCGCACGCTGCACTTCGGCATCCGCGAGCACGCGATGGGCAACATCCTCAACGCCATCGCGATGGACGGCCTCACCAGGCCCTACGGCGGCACGTTCATGGTGTTCTCCGACTACATGCGCGGGGCCGTGCGCCTGGCGGCGTTGCAGAAATGCCCGAGCGTGTTCGTGTGGAGCCACGACTCCATCGGCGTCGGCGAGGACGGCCCCACCCACCAGCCCATCGAGCACCTGGCCAGCCTGCGGGCGATCCCTGGCCTAGATGTCGTCCGCCCGGCGGACGCGAACGAGACCGCCCAGGCGTGGGCGCAGATCCTGCGCAACACCGACCGCCCGGCGGGCCTGATCCTGTCGCGCCAAGACCTGCCGACCGTCGAACGCGGGCAGGGCGCGTGTGCGCCCGCCGAGGGGGTCGCGCGGGGCGGGTACACGCTGATGGACGCGTCCGACGGCGCCCCGAAGGTCGTCATCCTGGCGACGGGTTCGGAGGTGTCGGTGGCGCTGGACGCGCGGGCGTTGCTGGAGGCCGACGGGGTGCCCACGCGCGTCGTCTCCTTGCCGTGCCTGGAGTGGTTCGCCGAACAGAGCGACGAGTATCGCGCGCAGGTCATCCCGGCTGACGCGGCCAAGGTGTCGGTCGAGGCCGGCGTGGCGATGGGCTGGCGCGAGTACGTCGGGGATGCGGGCGAGATCGTCTCCATCGATCATTTCGGCGAGTCGGCAGCCGCCGGGTTGCTGTTCGCCAAATACGGTTTCACCGCGCACAACGTGGCGGATAAGGCCAAGGTCGTGTTGGCCCGCCGGTCATGACGCGGGGGGATGCCCCCCACGCCCCCGTGCGCGGCGATGCCGCCCAGCCCCCCATCGTGACGGGCGGTGGGACTCGATTGGTCGCGATGCCTGGCCATCGGCGGGCGCGTGCCAACGTCCTGCTGCTGTGCGCGTCGGCGATCTGGGGATTCACGTTCGTCGCGCAGCGGCTCGGCGCCGACCATGTGGGGCCGTTGACGTTCAACGCCGTCCGGTTTGCGATGGCGGCGGTGTTCGTCGGGGCGATCATCGTCGTCCTGGACTGGCGCCGGGGGCTGACGCGGGAACGGCGTCGGGCGGCGACGCGGAAGGCGGTGGTCCCCGGGCTGATCTGCGGGCTGGTGCTGGCGTTGGCCGGCGGTTTGCAGCAGGCGGGCATGTCTACCGTCACCGCTAGCAACGCGGCGTTCATCACGGGGCTGTACATGGTGCTGGTGCCGTTGGCGGGCGGGCTGCTGCTGGGGCACAAGGTCGCATGGCCGATCGTCGTGGGCGTGGTGGTGGCGGTCGTTGGGCTGTACCTGATCTGCGTCCCGCATGGGTTGGCGATGACGTGGGGGTCGGGGCTGGTGTTGCTCTCCAGCCTCGCGTGGACGGCGCATATCTTGTTGATCGACCACTTCTCCAAGAGGGTGAGCGCCCTGCGGTTCGCGGTGGCGCAATTCGTCGGATGCGCGGTCGTCAGCGCCGCGTTGTCGCCGTTGACCGACGCGTCCCCGTTCACGGGCATCGGCCAGGCGATCATCCCGCTGCTGTTTTGCGGCCTGATGGCCGGCGGCATCGCGTTCACGCTGCAGGTGGTCGCGCAGCGCGACGCCCTGGCCGCCCACGCGGCGTTGATCATGTCGCTGGAGTCGGTCTTCGGCGCCATCGGCGGAGCGTTGCTGTTGGGGGAGAACATGGGTCTGCGCGGGTATGTGGGCGCCGTGCTGATGGTGCTGGGCATCGTCGTGTCGCAGTGGCGGACGAGGGCGCAACGGCGCGGGACGTAGGCCGTTGGCCTTTTAGCGTGGGGTCAACCGTTGGGTGGCAGCAGATTTCACAGCCGACAGCGCCAGCGGCAGCATGACCGGGATCGCGACGATGTAGTCGGACGCGTAGCGGTAATCGCCGGCAACCGGGGAGGCCAGGTTGGCCAGCCATATCATCGCCAACGGTACCAGGCACCAGGCGAACCGCCAGCGTCGCGTCACGGCGAATGCGGCCAGGACGAATAGGAACAGATAGAAGGCGAGCCCCGTCGAATACACGATGGTGACGACCGGAATGGCCTGGGTACTGGAGAAGGATCTGGTGGGGGTCGCATGAGGCGGGGACGCTTTCGGCGCGGATGTCGTCAGTCCCGGCACGGATGGCATGGCGGTCGCCGGGTTCGAGATGGTCACCATGTTGTATTCGGGATACCAATACCCGTACGAATTCGCCAGGAACGAGTCGAGGTAGTCGGCGGGGAACCGCTCGCCTAGCGCGATCCACGAGCTGACGAATTGGCCCATATTGTGTTGCAGGTAACTGGTATTGACTGCTCCTTTAACCGGGTCGGCGAGGCCGGAATTGTAGAGTTGCCCGACCTGCGCGGGGGTTTTGCCCTTGAAAAGGTCGGCGATGAACGCGGTTTCGGCAGGCGTGAAGTTGGCGCTGTGGTTGTGGCTGGCGCGGGCGATCTGCTGAAGCGGCACCGACAGGGCCGACTGGGGGAGGTCGGGGGCGGCGCCTAGCGCGTCATAGACGGGGAACCGGACCCCCAGGGCGACGACCAGCGTGGCGAGCATCGTCGTCAGCATGCGCTTGCGCCGCCCGCGGCTGGCGAGGAAAATTGCGACGATCATGGCGGGTACCGCCTCGTAGGGGCCGTCCGAACGCAGCAGGAAGACCCCCGCCAAGACGACGCCGAATCCGATCAGCCAGGCTGGTCGTCGGATGGCCGACGGGTCTTTCGCCAGGTCGACCAGCATCACCACCACCACGAGCATGGCGGCGGCGAAGGGCACGTTCTTCCACATCGTGATCGAGTACGCCCCCGCCAACGGCCACAACGCCCACACCAGATAGGCCACCCCGACCAGCCACCGGCGGATCCCCCACGACACCATGCGGGTGACGGCGTAGGCGATGGCGATGCTGGTCACGACGATCTGGGCGATCGAGTAGGCGCCCACGCCCCACGTCATGTGTCCTAGCGCGTAGGCGGGGCGGGCGAACAGTCCTATCAGCAGTGTGTCCATCACCGGCTGGTGGTTGGACAGGGCGGTCAGCCCGAGGCTTTGGCTGATCTGGCTGTAGGAATCGAACGTCAGGTGGCCGGGCCAATAGCGCACCAGGTAGGGCAGCCGGCTCACGACGAGCACGGCCACCGCCCACCAGAAAAACCTGCGCGGGTGGTCCCGCCACAACCGCGCGATGGCGCAGCGGGCGCGCAGCAGCCACGACGGCGTCCGCACGACGACGTGGGGCCTGCCGGCCAGTACCCACTCCAGCCCCACGGCGACCAACACGTAGGTGAGGGCGAAGAAGCCCGCCGCGACGATCACGGCCTTGAGCATCATCGCGTGGGAGTCCAACCAGGCCCACGGCGTGTCGTACATCAACAGCGATTTGCCCAGCAGTTGGGTGATGGCGACGATCATGCCGAGGATCGACGACCACAGCCGGATTCCCACGCCGCGCCGGACGTCCAACGCACGCCACCCCAGAAGCGCGAGCGCGGCGGCAATGGCGAAGTAGGCGACCATGTTGGCGCCCCAGCCGGTGCCGAGTTTGTTGTCCGAGCGGACCGGCATCAGCGACACGCAGACGCCCAACGACGCCACCACGGCGCCGACGGCAACGACGGCGAGCCGCCCCGCCGACATCGGGACCGGACGGGTCAGGGCCGGACCGGTCGAGCCGTCGAGGGCCTGGTCGCCCACCTTATTGTTCATGGTGCTTCTTTCGTCTGGAGAACAGCCAGCGGTAACCAAGGTAATTCCAGATCATGCCGACTGCCATCGCGCAGATTTTCGCGGCCATTGTCGCCACGTCCGCTGTCACCGGAATAGCTATGGCCGAGTGCAGCCACAACACGACCCAGATGACGCCGCTTTGCAGGACGTAGGCGGAAAAACAGGTCACCGCGACGAATTCGGCGAAGGCGGCGACCGTCATCCGGTCGGTCCGGAAGACCACTTTCCCGTTGAGGGCGAAACTGAGGCACATGACGACGGTCGTGGACGCGATATTCGCCCACAGCGGGTAGATTCCGAACACCACCGACAGGAGCGTGAAAAGCCCGAAATCGACGCAACTGTTGAAGACGCCCACGCCGACATAGCGGATCAACGCGCCATGCCGGCCCAACCAGTCGCGGGGCGGCGTCAATGGGAGTCGCCTGCCTTATCGCCGGGCGTCGTCGCCGGCGCGGCAGTTGGCGGCGTGCCGGGACCAGCCCACGGCGGCGGGTCGAGTTGCAGATAGGCCAGCCGCATAGCTTCCTGCCGCGCCCGCAAAATGCCGCTCGATATGATGCCCACGAGCAGACTCAGCACGGCGATGATCGCGATCGACGCTGCCAGGAATGCCGTGGGGAAACGTTGCACCAAACCGGTCTGGGCGAATTCCACGATGACGGGAATCCCGAGGGCGACTGCCACGATCGCAAGTATTCCCGCGATGACGCCGAAAAACGCCATCGGGCGTTCGTACATCAACAGCCGCCATACCAGGCGCAGAATATGGAAACCGTCGCGGTAGGTGCGCAGTTTGGATTCGCTTCCCTCTGGCCGGTCGCGGAAATCGACCTCGACTTCCTTTTGGGGCACCCGCAGGTTGCGCGCGTGGACCGTCAGTTCCGTCTCCGTCTCGAATTCCCTCGACAACGCCGGGAAACTCTTGACGAACCGCCGTGAGAACACCCGATATCCCGACAGCATGTCGCTGACCGGCTCGCCGAAAAGCGTCCCGACTAAGCGATTGAAAAAACGGTTTCCCGCCTCATGCCCAGGCCGGTACGCGTCGCCAGCCGGCCCAACCGGTCGTCGAACGCCGAGCACGTGATCGAACGGACCCGCCATCAATTCGTTGATGAGCGCCGGGGCGGCGAACGCGTCGTAGGTGTCATCGCCATCGATCATCAGGTAGATATCGGCATCGATATCCGCGAACGCCCGTCGGACGACGTTGCCTTTGCCTTTCCGAGTCTCGGTACGCACGATGGCGCCGGCCTTGGATGCGATCTCGGCTGTGCGATCCGTCGAGTTGTTGTCGTACACATAGACCTGCATGCCAGGCACAGCGGCGCCCAAATCTTCGATGACTTTCCTGATCGATATTTCCTCGTTGTACGCAGGAATGATCGCCGCTATCCGTGTCGGAGGGTGAACGCTTGGTTGAGCTGCAAGCACGCAGCTATCGTACGCACTGCGCACAACCTCCAGACAACGGCGAGCGTCGGCATGAGCTGCGTCAGTGAGGAATCGATACTGGTCGGGGATGATGGGCCCAGTGCCCATGCGACGGTGGCCGTGAGCGGCGCCGCGCGTATTTTTGCCCAGCGTCCGGCTGTAGACGGCGGGCGAACCCCGACGCGGCACGAAGCTACAGTGGTGCTAACCATTGGTCCGTTGACAGGAGTCACTGTGACGTACGTGATCACCCAGCCGTGTGTCGATGTCAAAGACAAGGCATGTGTGGAGGAATGTCCCGTCGATTGCATCTACGAGGGCGATCGGACGTTGTACATCAACCCGGAGGAGTGCGTCGACTGTGGCGCCTGCGAGCCGGTGTGCCCCACTGAGGCCATCTTCTACGAGGATGACGTGCCCGCCGACCAGGCGGTCTACACCTTAGTCAACGCCGAATTCTTCAACGAGGTGGGTTCGCCGGGCGGCGCCGCGCGCTTGGGGCCGATTGCCGGAGACCATCCCGTCGTCGCCGCGCTTCCGCCGCAGGAATGACCACGCTCGCCGGGCGGCTGCCGAAATACCCCTGGGATTCGCTGGCCGCCGCGGAGCAACTGGCACGGTCGCACCCGGACGGGTTGGTCGACCTCTCGGTGGGCACGCCCGTCGACCCGACGCCCGCGCTGGCCCAGGACGCGTTGCGCGCCGCCGCCGACGCGTCCGGATATCCGGCGACGTGGGGGACGCCCGCACTCCGGCAGGCGATCGTCGACTATCTGGCGCGCCGCTGGCACGCGGTGCCGCTGCGCGACGGCAACGTGCTGCCCGTGATCGGGACGAAGGAACTGGTGGCCTGGCTTCCGGCCATGCTCGGCGTCGGCGCCGCTGACACGGTGGTCATCCCCACGATGGCCTACCCCACCTACGAGGTGGGCGCGCGGATCGCGGGCGCCACCGTCGTCGCCACCGACGACCCGGACGATCTGGCGCGCATCAAGCCGGCGCTGGTGTGGATCAACTCTCCCGCCAACCCGCACGGGGGCGTGCTGTCCGCCGACCAGATGCGCGCCTGGGTGCGCGCCTGCCGCGCGTGCGGCGCCGTCCTGGCCAGCGACGAGTGCTACGGCGAGTTCGGCTGGGACGTGCAGCCGGTTTCCGTCCTCGACGAGGCTATCTGCGGAGGTGATCCGTCGGGCGTGCTGGCCGTCTTCTCCGAATCGAAACGCTCGAACGCCGCCGGGTACCGGGCGGGCTACGTCGCCGGGGACGCCGCGATCGTCGGCGACCTGTTGGAGACGTGCAAACACGCCGGGCTCATGGTGCCCACGCCCGTCCAGGAGGCGATGGTCGTCTTGCTGGGCGACCAGCGGCATGTGGACGAGCAACGGGAGCGCTACCTGCGACGCCGCGCGACGCTGCGGCCCGCCCTGGAGGCCGCCGGGTTCCGCGTCGAACATTCCGAAGGGGCCTTGTACCTGTGGTGTACGCGCGGCGAGTCCGGGCGGGCGTCCGTCGACTTCCTGGCGGGCCTGGGCATCCTGGTGGCTCCCGGCGATTTCTACGGCCAGACCTGTGGCGATTTCGTCCGCGTCGCCCTGACGGCCACCGACGAGCGCATCGACGCGGCTGCCCGTCGCCTGTACGCGGCGGCGATGGCGGGGCGCTGAGCGCGCAGTCCCCGACAGCCGGCGAGGATGCGGGCAGAGGCGTTGAATGGTCGTTGAAGGGTGCCGAGGATCGTCTCAGGTGCCCAGCGCGCCCAATGCGTGGTCATTGCGTCCGCGCGTGTCGGGATGGGCGTCAAGGGTGCACAATGGCGCCATGACTGACACGACGGTTCACAGCGCCCCGTACGCGCGCCTTGCCCAATTCGTGACGACGGCGTCCGACCGTCCGATGCGCGACATCGTCTCCCCGCTGGACGGGCAGGTGCTGGGGCGCGTCCCCGTGTGCGAACCCGAGGACGTGGCGGCGGCCGTCGCGCGCGCCCGGAAAGCGCAGGCCACCTGGGCGGCCACGCCGATCCAGCGTCGTTGCGCGGTGGCGAACCGGTTCCGTGGCCTCGTGTTGCACCACTGCGACGACCTGCTCGACCTCGTCCATGCCGAAAACGGCAAATCCCGGCTGAACGCCTTCGAGGAGTTGATGGACGCCGCCCTGACCGCCGCCTACTACGCGCAGAACGCGCCCCGCCTGCTCGCGTCGCACACGCGCGTCGGCGCCATCCCGGTGCTGACCGGCGCGCAGGAGCGGTACCGCCCCAAGGGGCTGGTCGGCATCATCTCGCCGTGGAACTACCCGTTGACGCTGGCGGTCTCCGACGCGATCCCGGCGCTGCTGGCGGGCAACGCCGTCGTCCTCAAACCCGATTCGCAAACGCCGCTGACGGCCCTGGCGGCGCTCGAACTGATGCGCCGGGCCGGTTTCCCCGCTGACGTGATGCAGATCGTCGCCGGCTCGGGCAGCGCGCTGGGCGATCCGATCATCGACGCCGCCGACTACGTCATGTTCACCGGCTCGACGGCGACCGGGCGCTCGGTGGCCGCCCGCTGCGCCCAGAGGCTCATCGGGTGCTCCGCCGAACTGGGCGGCAAGAACCCGATGCTCGTGCTGGCCGACGCCAACGTCGCCAAGACCGCCGAGGGCGCCGTCCAGGCGTGTTTCTCGACCACCGGGCAACTGTGCGTCAGCATCGAACGCGTGTACGTCCACCGGTCGCTGTACGTGCCCTTTTGCACCGCGTTCGCGGAACGGACGAAACGGCTGGTGCTGGGCACCGGCTCCGGGTGGGGCGTGGACTTGGGGCCGTTGATCGGGGAAGGGCAACTGGACAAGGTCCGCGCCCATGTGGAGGACGCCGTCGCCAAGGGGGCGACGGTGCTGGCCGGCGGGCGGGCGCGTCCGGATCTGGGCCCGTTGTTCTATGAGCCGACGGTGCTGACCGGGGTGACCGACGACATGGCGCTGGCGCGGCAGGAGACGTTCGGGCCGGTCGTGGCCGTCTATCCGGTCGGGTCGGACACCGAAGCCGTCGCGGCGGCCAACGACACCGAATACGGGCTCAACGCGAGCGTGTGGTCGACGTCGCTTCGCCACGCGCGCCTGGTCGCGCGCCAACTGCACGCGGGCACGGTCAACATCAACGAGGGGTATGCGGCGGCGTGGGCGTCGCACGGCGCGCCGATGGGCGGCGTCGGCATCTCGGGGCTGGGACGTCGGCACGGGCGCGAGGGCATCGTCAAATACACCGAGCCGCAGACCATCGCCACCCAGCACGCGTTGCTGCTCGGCCCGCCGCCGGGCGTCCCGCGCGAGGCGTACGCTGCCTTTATGCGCACTGCGGGGGGCCTGTTGCACCGTCCTCCGTTCAGCCTGCCAGCAGAGATCCTGACGCGGGCCCGGGACTTGATCTGAACCACCGACAAGAGCTTTGGAGGAATCATGTTTCATCACACGTCGTTCATGAACGCCCACGTGCTCGTCACGGGTGGCGGCAACGGTCTGGGCCGCATTCTCGCGTGCGGCGCTGCCGAGCGGGGCGCCCGCGTCACCGTCTGGGATCTGTCGCAAGAGCGCGCCGACGCCACCCGCGACCTGATCCGTTCGCGCGGCTATGTCGCCGAGAGCGCGGTGGTCGACGTGACCGACCGGGAAGGCGTCAACCGTGCGGCTGAGTCCGCCGGCGAGGTGGATATCTTGATCAACTGCGCTGGTGTCGTCAGCGGGCGTCCGATCCTGGACACCGAGCCGCGTTCGGTGGAACGCACCCTGGCCGTCAACCTGATGAGCCTGTTTTGGACGACGAAGGCGTTCCTGCCGGGCATGGTCGCGCGCGGGCACGGCCACGTCGTGACGATTTCGAGCGCGGCGGCCATGATCGCGTCGGCGAAAATGAGCGACTATTCCGCGTCGAAATTCGGCGCCTTCGGGTTTATGGAATCGCTGCGCAACGAGTCGCGGATGGACAAAACCGGCGTGCGGACGCTGCTGGTGTGCCCGTATTACATGAGCACGGGCATGTTCGAGGGCGTGACCTCGCGCGTCGGCCTGCTGCTGCCGATCCTGCGCCCGACGGCGGTGGCCGTGCGGGTGCTGAACTCCATCGAAAGCGGGCAGCAGTTGTTGGTCCTGCCGCCGTTCGTCCGGATCATCCCGTTGTTGCGGCTTTTCCCGCCGACGGTCATCGACATCGCCGCCGACATTTTCGGCATCAACCACACGATGGATGATTTTGTGGGGCGTCCGGGCGACCGGGTGTAGCTGGGCCGCGTGGCGTGCGGGGATGTGGGGGTCGTCCCCCACATGAGATGGCGCTGTGGCATCAACCACACGATGGACGATTTTGTGGGGCGTCCGGGCGACCGGGTGTAGCTGGGCCGCGTGGCGTGCGGGGGTATGGGGGTCGTCCCCCATCTTCATCACAGCAGCTGATTAGCCCGCGAAGGTGATCGTCACACGGGTGGCGTCGGTCGCCGTCGCGTCCTTCTTCCACGACGGCTGCGACCAGGCGGCGTACGTCCACGAATAGCCGTTTGCGGCGACCGACGCGACGCCGAACCGTTTCGCCGTCGCGACCGCGAACTGGGCCGCCGACCAGGCCGTGGCGGTGCTGGTCGTCGTGACGGTCAACGCCTGGGTGGGCGTGGGGCCCGGTGCGGACACGGTGATCGCGCCGCCGTAGGTTTTCGTCAGGTACGACGCCATCCCCTTCGGGTCGGCAGCCGACACCGACCGCAGGGCGCACGTGAACGACGCGGGCGTCTGGCCGGTCAGCGAACTGGCCAGGGAGCGGGCGTTCTGCTCGTGCTGGCGGTAGGCGTTGGAGTAGGCGCTGCGCTGGACCGCCTGGGCGACGTTGTTGATGTCGGCGGTCTGCCAATTCTTGACCTTGACCAGCGCGGCGTAGAACTTCGCCGACGAATACCACGGGTCCATGACCTGCGCCTTGGTGCCCCAGCCCTGGCTGGGACGCTGCTGGAACAGGCCCAGCGAGTCGGCGTCGCCGTAGTTCAGATTGCGGATGCCGGATTCCTGGTAGGCGGTCGCCAGGGCGATGCTGGCGGCGCGCGGGGGCAGGCCGCGTCGGACGGACACCCCGGCGATGATCGCGGCGTTGACGGCCTGCTCGATGGTCACCGTCGTCGTGTGGCCGCCCGCCGTCGCGCTGCACTGTTCGGCCAACGGCAACGGTTTGCGGGTCAACGCGGACCAGGCGACGGCGCCCCCGGCGATGAGCGCGCCCGCCGCGAGGATGGCGATGACGGTGATGACCGGGCGTTTCATGGGTCCAGGGTTCGGGGTTCAGGCGATCATGGGTTCGGGGATCAGGCTTCGATGGCGTCAGTTCGCGTGGAGGGCGGCGTTGAGCGTCACGCCGCCCGCCCGTGGCTGGGCTTCGACGGCTCCGGTGACGGAATTGCGCCAGTACCGCAGGCCGTCGCGCCCGGACAGTTCGCGGGCCGCCACGACGCTGCCGTCGGGAAGGGTGACCTTGGTGCCGGCGGTCAGGTACAGGCCGGCCTCGACCACGCAATCGTCGCCCAGGGATATGCCCAGGCCGGCTTGGGCGCCCAGCAGGCAGCGCCGTCCGATGGTGATCTGCTGCTGCCCGCCGCCCGACAGCGTGCCCATGATGGACGCGCCGCCGCCGACGTCGGACCCGTCGCCCACGGTGACGCCCTGGGAGACGCGCCCCTCGACCATCGACGCGCCCAGCGTCCCGGCGTTGAAGTTGACGAACCCCTCGTGCATGACGGTCGTGCCCTCGGCCAGATGCGCGCCCAGCCGCACCCGGTCCGCGTCGCCGATCCGCACGCCAGCGGGCACCACGTAGTCGACCATGCGCGGGAACCTGTCCACCCCGTACACGGTGACATGGACGCCCGACGCGCGCAGCGCCAGCCGAACCTCCTCGAAGCCCTCGGCGGCACACGGCCCCGCCGAGGTCCACACGACGTTGGGCAGGACGCCGAAGATGCCGTCCAGGTTGATCGTCCTCGGCTGGCAGACGCGGGCGCTGAGCAGGTGCAGGCGCAGGTAGGCGTCGGGCACGTCGGCGGGGGGCTCGTCCAGGTCGACGGCCACCGCACGCGTTTCCAGGCGCACATGGCGTCGCTCGTCCACCTCGCTGAGTCCCTGCAACGCGGACGGCGCAGCGGAACCGTCCGACGGGCCGAGGGCCGGCTGCGGGAACCACGTGTCCAGCACCAGCCCCGACACGTGGACGGTAGAAAGCCCCCATCCGTGGGCGAGACGAGTCATGAACACAGGCTACCCGGCGTCCTCGATATTCTTGTGTCATGGCTTTGGACCCGCGCGGCGACCTGGTCGCCCTGGCTCGCGCCCTCATCGACATCGAATCGGTCAGCGGGCACGAGGGGCCGTTGGCGGACGCCGTTGAGGAAGCGTTGCGGACGATGCCGCACCTTTCCGTCCGCCGCGACGGCGACACGTTGATCGCCCGGACGGAGCTGGGGCGGGCGCAGCGCGTGGTGGTGGCGGGGCATCTCGACACCGTGCCGGTGGCCGGGAACCTGCCGTCGGCGCTGGAGGGGGACCGCGTGGTGGGGCGGGGGGCCGCCGACATGAAGGGCGGCATCGCCGTCATGCTGGCTTGCGCGGCGTCGTTGGGCGAACCGAACCGCGACCTGACGTGGGTGTTCTACGACCACGAGGAGGTCGCCGCGTCGCTCAACTCGCTGGCCCGCGTCCCCGCCGACGACCTCGCGGGCGACCTGGCGATCCTGATGGAGCCGACCTCGGGCACCGTCGAGGGCGGGTGCCAGGGGACGCTGCGGTTCACGGTGGAGACGAAGGGCAAGGCGGCGCATTCGGCGCGCGCGTGGCTGGGCCACAACGCCGTCCACGACGCCTTCGACGTACTCGCCCGGCTGGTGCGCTACAAGCCGCGCGAGGTGAACGTCGAGGGGCTTACCTACCGCGAGGGGCTCAGTGCCGTCCGCATCGAGGGCGGGGCCGGGGGCAACGTCATTCCCGACCGCTGCGCCGTCACCGTCAATTTCCGTTTCGCGCCCGACCGCGACGAACAGGCCGCCAAGGATTTCTGCCGCCAGGTATTCGTCGGATACCGCCCGGAATTCACCGATTTCGCCCCCGCCGCCAAACCGGGCCTGGACCGCGAGATCGTCCGCGATTTCGTCGCCGCGACGGGCCGCGAGCCCCGCGCGAAATACGGCTGGACGGACGTGGCCCGCTTCGCCACCCTCGGCATCCCCGCGTTGAATTTCGGCCCCGGAGACCCGGGAAAAGCCCACGCGGACGACGAGTTCTGCCCGGCGGGAGATCTAGTCGCCTGCCGCGACGCGCTGTTGCGCTACTTCAGTGGCCGGTCCACCACCGTTCCCCATGTGAGCGGCGCGGACGCCAGACAACTTTTGTCGGCTACGCCAGTGGACGAGTCATGGGCTACGGAACTTGAGGCGGACCGATCGGCACCATGAGCGTCACGCCGCGCCTGCGGCGGCGATTCCGGCTGCTAGGACGTGTGGGCAGGGGCCGCGCTCGCCTTGGTAGCGCGCCCACCGCAGGGGTGCCCGACGGCGTAGTCGGGGGACGTTGGGAGACGTCGGGAGACTTTTGAGACATAATTGTTGATTTCGTCTCAAGCAAGATATTCTGGGGGCATGAGTGATGCGCTTGGGCAGACGGTGACGATCACGCCGGCGATGGTCGGCATGAACAGGTCTCGTACCTCGGATTGGGCCGAGGCGGTGTGGTCGTTTGTGGAACGTGCGGCTGATCAGGGCGTGTCGGTTCAGGTGTCGAGGGTGTCTAGGTCGTACTCGCCCACACAGGTGGCTGACATGTGTGATGTGTCCAGGGCGACGTTGAACCGGCGCATCCAAGACGGGACGATCAAGGCTGTGCGGCATGGAGCCCGGTGGCGCGTCCCCGAGACCGAAGTCGAGCGTTATCGCCAGTTTCTGATGGCCCAGGCCGCGACGGCGACCGCCGATGACTTCTAGGTCGACCGCATTCCTGGATGCCGATGTCCTGGCTGCGCCGATGACTAGGACACTGATCATCGTGTCGCAGGCGCATCATGATGCCCTGTTCGTGCCTCGGTGGAGTCTCGCTGTGGAAGTGGAGGCTGACCGGCACATCAGGGCCGGCCAGAAGCCTGTCACGTCAATCCGGGAATCGCTGGACTGGGATTCGATGCTCGTTCCCGACGCTGATAGCCAAGATGCCGTCTCACTGACGCATACATCGCCGAAGGATCGCCACGTCCTTGCGACTGCCATCGCTGCTGGCGCACGGATCCTCGTCACTCGCAATGTGTCCGATTTCGGTGCTGCTGACCTGGTTGCGGCGGGGGTGTCCGCCGCCCATCCTGACCTATTCCTCGCCACCACCATGTCAGAAGCGATGTATCACGACGCTCTGACCGCCATGTCCGCCGCGCGTAGCCGAGAACCGAACACCCCCGAAAGTCTTCATGCCGCGTTCGGTGTCGGGCATCCGCGCCTTTTCCAACGCATGCGTCATCTATTCCCTAGCGTCGAGCCGTTGCCAACAACCCACCGACCCCCCGTTGAGATATTCAGAGGTAGCCAATGCTTGATATGCGGCCATTTTCTCGCCGACGACAGCTCACGCTCTGACGGGATCTGCTCAACGTGCGCTAATTCGTCCCAGAACCCTTGAGATTCCTGGACTGGGTGATGGCCGCACCCTGTGGGTCATAGGCCAGATTGTGTGTTTGTGACGACGTTCGGGTCGCTTGGTGAAGCTCCTGGTGCGGCGGATGAGAGTCTGGCCCGACCGGGGTTCGCGGCCTCCGGTTGGCTGTCGAGCAGGTCTTTCGCGGTGACGCCTAGCACGTCGGCGATATCGCCCAGGCGTTCGGCCAAGATGCCCCGTTGGCCCCATTCGACCTGGATCAGCATGTTCCGGCTGACCCCGCTTTCCAGTGCGAGCGCTTCCTGTGACAGCCCGCGTTGTCGCCGTAGCGTCCGGATTCGCTGCCCGAGGGCCACACGACGCTGAGCCCACACGTCGCCCCGCTGGTCTTCGCGGTGGGCAGGTGAGGTGGGCACCTCTCTATGTTTAACAAGCTTGACTTCATTGTCTGCCCAACTAGTTGTACAGTTCACAGCAACGGAGATGGGTTCGCCATGCGGGATCAACAAGGCGGAAGACGGTAAGGAGCATTCATGTCAGACATCGGCCAGCAGGCACCTGGGCCTGACCCGCAGCCGACTGTGCGGCGCACGATGAGCAAGGGCAAGAAGATTCTGATCGCCTCCGCCAGCGGCGTTGTGGCAGTTGTGGTCGTGGTGACGCTGGTCGTCACGCTAATCGTGCAACCCAACCAACGAGCCGCCCAAGCCGCAGCACAAGCATCGGCCAAAGCCGCACAAGACCACCAGACGGCAGTCGCGGCATTCAACACGGCCAGCCAGGCGTGTACGGATGCGAACAACCAACTCAGCACCACACTCAGCAGCGCCACACAGGCCGCATCGGCGACGCCTGCGATGTTGCAAGACCCCAGTTTGCTCGACACGTTGGACCAGGCCATCGCCACAGCGAAAACCGTCCCGCCGTGTACGCCGCCGACGATGGCTGGCGATACCGCCACGATCCAACAACAGACAACCCAACTCAACACCGACACCCAATCGGTGACGAAAGCCAATTCAACAGTGGTAACCGCTCGTCAGGCCGTCGCGAGTAGCATTCAGGCCAAGTCGGACGCTGCCGCGGCGGCGTCCGAAGCTAAGACAAACGCTGCAGCACCGGCCGAAGCATCGGCGGCTGCTACCCAGCAGGCGCAGGTGGGCGAGCTTGTCAACAAGACTTCAGTCACGGCGACCGACTCGAACGGATACAAAGCAGCCTTGGCTTTGCAATGTACTGATTGGATCAAGGGCAGCGACACGACCACAACGCAAACAGCCTGGCAGAATGTTGGTGGCGTGGGTGACATTCCGATGTCGTCTGGCGGAAGCTTCGGCGGAGGTCGTTACGAGTCGTTCACGGTGAAAGACACCACCGTTGGTGCATTCGCGTTTTGCACGTTGGCGATCCAGAACGCCTCGTCTGGTTATCATCTTTCCAATTGGATGGGCGGGCGACCGGACTTTTTCGTGGGTTTCCACTCGCCCGCTGCGCCAGGGGGGCCATTGACACCGTGGACTGCAAACGTGGGGGACGGTGTGGGCGGCCTGTGCTTCGTCTACAGCGATACAACCGAGTGCGGCAGACTCAATCAGATGGATTGGGAAGTTGAACCAAGCATCAGCGACGGCAGTGACCAGTGGGGGCCAATACCGGTGGTGATATACGCTGACAACGTCTTCACTCCCAATTACCCAAATGGAAATCCAGGATTGGGGAAGTATGGGGTTAACATTCAAGTTGCGTCCAGCAATTACAAGAGTGATCCAGTTACGCTGAACATTGGCTGGTGACGACGGGACGAATAAGGTGTGCGCCTGCAGCATCAGCAGGCGTACCGGGAACGAAGGTCCGCCATTACGTCGGCCCACGGATGGACGGCGCTGGGATCATTGCGGTAGACCCTTAGCCCGGTGATGGCTTCATCAAGTTCCTCATCTGTGGCTGGGATGTCGACACTGGCGTACAACGCGCATGCCAACTCGAGGCGGTCTTCGGCAGACAACGCTTGCGCCTGAGCCATCAACGTGGAACTTACCATGCGGCCAGGATAGTCGATCAGGGTATTGCCCCTACAGTGGGGTGGTGAACAAGACCAGGCTGGGCGTCGTTGTGCGCCGGGACGCTGCTGTGACAGCCGACGAGCGGCTGTTGAACAACTTTGGCGACGAGTGGGCGAAAGAAGATCCGTGGCGGGTGATGCGCATCCAGTCGGAGTTTGTCGAGGGGTTCGACGCGTTGGCCGAACTCGGGCCGGCGATGGGGGTGTTCGGGTCCGCGCGCACGCCGAGCAGCGATCCGTTGTATGAGGCTGCGGTCAGGATCGGGAGCAGCCTGGCTAGTCGCGGGTTCGCCGTCATCACCGGGGGCGGGCCGGGCATCATGGAGGCCGCCAACAAGGGCGCATCCCAGGCGGGCGGGGTGTCGGTGGGCCTGGGCATCGAATTGCCGTTCGAACAGGGGCTCAACGAGTACGTCACGCTCGGCATCAATTTCCGTTATTTCTTCGTCCGGAAAGTGATGTTCCTCAAATACTCGCAGGGGTTCGTCGTCATGCCCGGCGGGTTCGGGACGTTCGATGAACTATTCGAAGCCCTGACCTTGGTGCAGACGAAGAAGGTCAGGCGTTTCCCGATCGTGCTGTTCGGCAGCGCGTATTGGAACGGTGTGTTGGCCTGGCTGCGCGAGCGTTCGCAAGCCGACGGTTACATCGACGCCGACGACTTGGACCTGGTCAGCGTCACCGACGACCCGGACGAGGCGGTCGAGCTGGTGTCGGCACCGAGTCTGATGGGTGACGCGGGCTAACATAGTCGCATGGAATGGGTTCCCTGGATTTTGGCTCTCGTGGTGCTCGGCTTGGGCGCGTTGGCCACGCAGGGGCGTTTCGGCGAGATGCCGGGGACCATCACCGACGCCGCCCCGGCCACCGTCGTGGGCAGCCTCCCTCCGGGTGAGTTGACCAGCGACGACCTCCGCTCGGTCCGGTTCGACGAGACGGGCGGTGGATACTCCAAGGCGCAGGTGGACGAGTTCCTGGCACGCCTGTCGAGGCAGCTTCCCGCAGGGTCGGGCCGCACCCGGCTGCCGGATGACACGGTGATGTTGCCGCGCGTCATCCCCGGCGAGCGTTAGCCCCCCGCGCCGTGGCGACGGGATTTTTCGCGGGCGTAATGGAATAATGGTCGTGTTGGTGTTTCCGATTCAGACATACAAGTGAGGTACGTGATGGCAGCGATGAAGCCTCGGACCGGCGACGGCCCAATCGAAGTGGCCAAGGAGGGGCGCGTGATCGCCATGCGTATCCCCGCCGAGGGGGGCGGTCGCTTGGTGATCGAGATGAACGCGGCGGAAGCGGCCGAGCTCAAGGCAGCGCTGGAAGGCGTGGTTGCCGCATAGCTAAAGCACAGTAGTTTTGTCACTGGGGTCCCGGGTTACCGGGGCCCCAGTTTTGTGTTGTGGACGGGGGCGGGGGTCGTCCCCCACAGGTGGGCACTGTGCGTGGTGGACGGGGGTGTGGGGGTCGTCCCCCACAGGTGGGCACTGCAGCACTGGGGTCCGGGATTTCCGGGCCCCAGTTTGCGTCGCCCACAGGTGATGTGGCCGGACCCCTCAGCGGCCCCGGTGCCAGGCGATCGCTTGCTCGTACACCCCGACCGTTTGACCAGCGATGGTCGCCCACGAGAAGTGTTCTTCGCAACGACGACGCCCCGCCCGCCCCATCGCGTCGGCGCGCGCCGGGTCGCGGGTGAGCTGGTTGACCTTGTCGGCGAAGGAATCCTCGAACGCGGCGACGTAGGCCGGGTCGTCGGCCTGGTGCGGGTCGTAGGGGACCAGCAGGCCGGTTTCCCCGTCGACGACGACCTCCGGGATGCCGCCCACGGCGCTGGCGACCACGGCAGTCTGGCAGGCCATCGCCTCCAGGTTGACGATGCCCAGCGGCTCATAGATCGACGGGCAGGCGAACACCGTCGCATGGCTCATCACCTGGCGCACGCTGGCGCGCGGCAACATCTCCTGTACCCAGGTGACCGGGCGGGCCTTGCTCAGTTCTCCGAACGCCTCGTCGAATTCGGCGGCGATCTGCGGGGTGTCTGGCGCGCCGGCCAACAGCAGCAACTGCGTGTCGGGGTCGAATTGCCGCGCGGCGCGGACCAGATGCACGAGCCCCTTCTGCCGGGTGATGCGCCCGACGAAGACGACCAGCGGCTTGTCCACGTCGACGCCCAGCCCGGCGACGATATCGGTGCCCAGGTCCGGCTTGAACTCGTTGGTGTCGATGCCGTTGTGGACGACGTGGACGCGGGCGGGGTCTAGGTCGGTGTAGGACGCGAGCACGTCCGCACGCATCCCCGCGCTCACCGCGATGACGGCAGCCGCGTCGAGGAACGCGGTCTTCTCGGCCCAACTCGACACCCGGTAGCCGCCGCCGAGTTGTTCGGCTTTCCACGGGCGGTGCGGCTCCAGCGAGTGGGACGTGACCACGTGCGGCACGTCGAGGTATTTCGAGCCGACCAGCCCGGCGAAATTCGCGTACCACGTGTGGGAGTGGATGACGTCGGTGTCGGGTGGGATGGCGTTGGCCATGGCGACGTCGGTTCCCAGGACGCGCAACGCCTGGTTCGCGCCGTCGGGGAACGTTTCGGGGTGGGCCGTGGCGCCGTCGCGCGGCTCGCCCATGCACTGGACGTCCACGGATTCGACGATCGCGCGCAACTGGGGCACCAACTGGGCGACGTGGACGCCCGCGCCTCCGTAGATGGAGGGCGGGTATTCACGGGTGAGGATACAGACTCGCATAGCTTGATCGTTGCACATCGGCGGTGGTGGCTGGCGCGGCGCGCGGGGGATAGAGTTCTGTCATGGACCGCCCGAACGTACTGTCGATCGTGTTGGCCGGTGGCGAGGGCAAACGCCTGATGCCGTTGACCGCTGACCGGGCCAAGCCGTCGGTCCCCTTCGGCGGCACGTACCGGTTGATCGATTTTGTGCTCTCGAACATGATCAACTCCGGCCTGACGAAGATCTGCGTGCTGACCCAGTACAAGTCGCATTCGCTCGACCGGCACATCGCCGTCGCCTGGCGGCTGTCGACGGTGCTCGGCAATTACGTCACCTCTGTCCCGGCGCAGCAGCGCACCGGCAAACAGTGGTTCCAGGGCAGCGCCGACGCCATCTACCAGTCGATGAACCTCATCGGCGACGAGAACCCCGATTACGTGGTCGTCTTCGGTGCCGACAACATCTACCGGATGGATATCGGCAAGATGCTCGACGCCCACATCGACGCGGGTGTGGACTGCACCGTCGCCGGCATCCGGGTGCCCCGGGCGGGCGCCAGCGCGTTCGGCATCATCGACGCGGGCCCCACCGGAAAGATCGAGCGGTTCTTGGAGAAGCCGGCGGACCCTCCGGGCCTTCCCGACAGCCCGGACGAGTGTTTCGCGTCCATGGGCAATTACATTTTCTCGCGCACGGCGTTCGTGGATTTGCTCAACGCCGACGCGTCCGACCCTGGGTCGCGTCACGACATGGGGGGCGATATCGTCCCCGCGTTCGTGAAGGCCGGGACGGCGCAGGTTTACGACTTCAGCACCAACCTCGTTGCCGGTGCGACCGAAAAGGACCGCAATTACTGGCGTGACGTGGGCACGATCGCCGCCTACCACGCCGCGCACATGGACCTGATCTCGGTGGACCCGGAGTTCAACCTGTACAACCGCAAGTGGCCGATTTGGACATCGCAGGAGCAGTTGCCGGGCGCCAAATTCACGTTGGCGGGCAGTGCGCGGGATTCGATCGTCAGCTCCGGGTGCATCATCTCGGGCGGGACGGTCTCGCGGTCGGTGCTGTCGCCGAACGTCGTGGTCGAGCAGTGGTCGACCATCGATGAGTCGGTCATCTTTTCCGGGTGCCGCGTGGGACGAAGCGCCGTGGTGCGCCGGTCGATCCTCGACAAGAACGTGGTGGTCCCCGACGGCGCGATGGTCGGCGTCGACCAAGAGGCGGACCGGGCGCGCGGATTCATCGTGGAGGACGGGCTGACCGTCGTCCCGAAGAACGTGCGCGTGCCGGCGTAATTCTGTTCAGCCGACCGAGGCGACCAACAACCCGTCTCCGATGGGCCACAGCGCCGCCGGCATCCCCTCCATCGCGGTGACGGCGGCCAGCGCCTCGCGGATGATGAGCGGCTCGTCGGCTTCGATGTCCTCGTTGGCGACGGTGTGGCGCCACAGCGCGTGGTGGAGGATCAGCAATCCGCCGGAACGCAGCAGCCGCGTCGCTTGGTCGACGTATTCGACGTATTCCAGCGGGTCGCCGTTGACGAACATGAGGTCGTAGGAGGCGTCGTTCAGCTTCGGCAGAACCGACAGCGGCTGCCCGGCGATGAGCCGCGCGCGGCGCAGCGGGACGCCCTGGTCGGTGAGGATTTCGCGGGCGGTCAACTGGAGTTCGTTCTCGGGGTCGATGCTGGTCAGCACGCCGTCGGGGACCATGCCCGCCAGCAGCGCCAACGCCGACACCCCCGTGCCGGTGCCGATCTCCACGACGTTCTTCGCGCCGATCAGCCGGGCCAGCAGGCCGATGGTGGTCGCCACGCCTTCGCTGATGGGGTCGAGGTCTAAATCGATGGCGCGCTCCCGTGCGAACTGGGAGCCTGAGGGTTGCGGGGCGAACGCGTCCGCGTAGGCGACGGACGCGGCCAGGGCCGAGTATTTCGATGCGGGACTCACGCCGTCAGCCTATCGTGCGCGGAAGGCGAGCCGATACAGTGGTGCCCATGCCAGAACCAGTTTTCGGACACGTCCTGACGGCGATGATCACGCCGTTCGACGGCGAGGGCGCCGTCGATCTGGATGAGGCACGCCGCCTGGCCGCCTACCTCGTCGACGTGCAGGCCAACGACACCGTGTTGGTCAACGGGACGACGGGCGAGTCGCCCACCACGTCGGACGAGGAGAAGCGCGCGCTGGTCAAGGCCGTCGTCGCCGAGATCGGAGACCGGGCCCAGGTGCTCGCCGGGGTAGGCACTTTCGACACCAAGCACACCGTCGACTTGGCCCACGACGCCCAAGACGCCGGCGCCGACGGCCTGCTGGTCGTGACGCCGTACTACTCCCGTCCGCCGCAGGACGCGGTGGGGCAGCATTTCTGGACGGTCGCGGACGCCGTCGACCTGCCGATCATGATCTACGACATCCCGAGTCGCACGGGCACGCCCGTGGAGACCCAGACGTTGATCGACCTGGCGGCGCACGACTGCATCGTCGCCGTCAAGGACGCCAAGGGCCTGCCGGTCGAATCGGCGAAGGTGATGGCGGCCTGCGGCCTGGTCTATTACGCGGGCGACGACGGCATGACGCTGCCGTTGCTGTCGGTGGGCGCCAGCGGCGTCGTGGGCACGTCGACGCATTTCACGGGCGCGCGCACCAAACAGATGATCGAGGCCTTCCTGGCGGGGGATCTGGCCGGGGCCATCGAACGGTATCGGGCGTTGCTGCCGGTCTACACGGGCGTCTTCGCCACCCAGGGCTGCCTGCTGGTCAAGGCCGGCCTGGCCGCGCGCGGGTTCGCCCCCGGCGGTGTGCGGCAGCCGTTGTTGGCCGCCAACGAGGCGCAGGCCGCCGCGTTCGTGGCGCTCCTGGACGCGGCGGGGTTGTGAGGCGTGCCTGATATCAGCTTCCCGGAGATCTTCGTCCTGGTGATTCTCGCGGTCATCATCTTCGGGCCCAACAAGCTGCCAGACCTGGCGCGCAAAGCCGCGCGTGTGTTGCGCTACGTCCGGGGGATCGCCAACGACGCCCGGGGCCAACTGGCCGAACAGTTGGGCCCCGATTTCGCCGACCTGGCCAGCGTCAACCCCCGTGCCATCGGGCGAAGCCTGCTGGGGCCAGACGTGGGCGGGGTGCTGACCGACGCCCGTCAGACGTTCACGGATGCGGGGCAGACGTTCGCCGACGCGGGGCATACCGCTCAGGACGCGCGCCAGGCCGTCCAGGCCGCCGTGGTGGACGCGAAGGCAGGGGCGTCCGCGAAGTCGGCTGCGGGAGCGGCGCCAGGGGCGGTTGCGGGCGTGGCCCGCGTCGTGGACGGCGTCGTCCGCGCGCCCGATGTCCTGCCCGACGAGGTGCCCGATTTCGTCTCCCACGCTGCGCCCGATTTCGTCTCCGACGAGGTGCCGGCAGACGTGGAGACGGCTGCCGCCTGGACGCTGCGCCCCACGCCAGCGCCGTTCGACAACGAGGCCACCTGAGAGCACTCAGCGGGCGGGTTGGTAGCCTGTGTCCATGTCCGAACTACGCGAAGCGATCGACGCCGCCCTGAGCCGCGTCATCGACCCCGAAATCCACCGCCCCATCACCGAGCTTGGCATGGTCGAATCCGTCGACGTGGACGACACCGGGGTGGTGAGCGTGGCGGTGTTGCTGACCGTGGAGGGGTGCCCGTTGAGCGCCACCATCGACCAGGACGTGCGCGCGGCGGTCGGCGCGGTGGACGGCGTCAGCGACGTGCGCGTCACGCTGGGGACGATGAACGACGAGCAGCGCGCGGCCCTGCGCCAACGGGTGCGCGGCGACGAGCGCGAGATCCCCTTTGCCAGCCCCGATTCGCGCACGCGGGTGCTCCTGGTCGCCTCCGGGAAAGGCGGTGTCGGGAAGTCGTCGGTGACGGCGAACCTGGCCGTCGCGCTGGCCGCGCGGGGCAAGCGGGTCGGCGTGCTCGACGCGGACATCTACGGCCATTCGATCCCGCCGATGTTCGGGCTGGCCGACGCGACGCCGACGGTGGTGGACGACCTCATCATGCCCGTGCCTTACGAGGGCCTGTCGGTGATCTCGATCGGGATGCTCAAGCAGAGCCGCGACCAGGTGATCGCGTGGCGCGGGCCGATCCTCGACCGGGCGTTGCAGCAATTCCTCGCCGACGTGTACTGGGGCGACCTCGACTTCCTCGTCGTCGACCTGCCGCCGGGCACGGGCGACGTGGCGTTGTCGTTGGGGCAAAAATTGCCCAACGCCGAGGTGATCGTCGTGACGACGCCCCAACAGGCGTCCGCCGAGGTCGCCGAGCGGGCCGGGACGATGGCGTCCATGGTGAACCAGCGCGTCATCGGCGTCATCGAAAACATGGCCTATCTGGACGCGCAATGCCCGCATTGCGGCAAGACCCACCGGGTGGACGTGTTCGGTTCAGGCGGCGGGGCCGAGGTCGCGGCGACGCTGACGCAGCGCCTCGGCTACGACGTGCCGTTGCTGGCCGAACTGCCGATCGACCCAGCAGTCTCGCAGTGCGGCGACCAGGGCGTCCCCCTGATGGCTTCCCACGCCGACCACGCGGTCTGCCAGGCGTTGGCCGGGGTGGCCGCGCGGTTATAGGGCGGTTATAGGGAGATGAACCCCTGGGCGGCGACGCCGTTCCGCCTGTGGAATGTTGGTGAACGACACCACGTTGTGTGAAGTGTCAGAGCGACCCCGTAGGCTTGAGACATGAACACGACCACAGCAACCAGGCGCACGGTCCTGGCGGTGCCCGGATCGTCGGACCGCTTCATCGAGAAGGCGCGCGGCCTTGGCGTGGACGCGTTGTTCCTCGACTTGGAGGACGCCGTCGCACCCGCCGCGAAGGCCGATGCCCGCCGCCAGGTGGTCGAGGCGTTGAACGCCGGGCCATTCGCGGCACCGGTGGTGACCGTCCGCGTCAACGGGTGGCAGTCGCCGTGGACGTATCAAGATGTCATCGACGTGGTGAGCGGGGCCGGCGCGCACATCGACGCGCTTGTGTTGCCGAAGACGGCGTCGGCTGCGTCGGTGCAGGCGTTGGACATGGTGCTGACCCAGGTAGAGCAGAACGCGGGGCTGCCGGTGGGACGCATCGGCGTCGAGGCGCAGATCGAGGACGCGACCGGCCTGTTGCACGTCGCCGACATCGCCGCCGCCAGCCCGAGGCTGGTCAGCCTGGTGTTCGGGCCGGGAGATTTCATGGCCAGCCTGGGCATGGGCGGGCTGAACGTCGGCGTGCAGCCGCAGGGGTATGGCTCGGACGCGTTCCACCACGCGCTCATGTCGATCCTCGTGGCCGCGCGGGCGCACGGGTTGCAGGCCATCGACGGGCCGTACGTCGCCATCCGGGACGTGGAGGGTTTCGTCGCCTCGGCGCGGGCCAGCGCGGCGTTGGGCTACGACGGGAAATGGGTGTTGCACCCCGGCCAGGTCGACGCGGGGAACCGCATTTTCACCCCGAGCGAGGCCGACTTCGGCCAGGCTCAGCGGATTATCGAGGCATATCAGGCGGCGAGCGACGCCGCTGGAGGCGCGGTCGGCGCCATCGTCGTGGACGGCGACATGGTGGACGAGGCCGGCGTGAAACTCGCCGCGGCTATCCTGGCCCGGGGTGTCGCGGCAGGAATGGGAGGACAATCATGACGTCTGTCAGCAGACCGAAGATGAGCGAATTGTTTAGGCTGGAATTCCCGCAATCCGTGGGTGTTTTCCAGACCTATGACGAGGCGCAGAAGGTGGTCGACTATCTGGCCGACTCGCATTTCCCCGTGGAAAACCTCTGCATCGTCGGCACCGATCTGCGCTCGGTGGAGCGGGTGCTGGGGCGGCGCACCTGGGGGAGCGTGATCGGTCGCGGAGTCCAGACCGGCCTGACGACCGGGATCATGGTGACGATTTTGATGTTCCTGTTCATGCCCAACGAGAATTTCTTCACGCTATTCGCGACGGCCCTGGGCATCGGCATCGTCATCGGCATCGCGATGTCGGCCATCGGGTATTGGACGAGCCACGGCAAACGCGATTTCACGTCGGTGTCGCAAACCATCGCCACGCATTACGAGGTGCTCTCCGAGCACCGGGTCGTGGGCAAGGCACGCGAACTGCTCGCTTCCATGCCGGGCGCGCGGGCTGCCGCGTTCGCGCCGCAGGCGTACGGGGCCAGCACGCCGTATGCCGCGCAGCCGTCGTATCAGCCGCAGCCCCAGCCGTATCAGGCACAGCCCCAGCCGTACTATCAGCAGCCCTACCCGCCTCAGCCGTATCAAGGCCAGCCCTATCCTGGCCAGGTTCCGCCCGGCTATCCGCCGATGGGCTTCCAGCAGTGGGCCTATCCGCCGGACGTGGCGCCGGCTCAGATGCCGCCGGCTCAGCCCCCCGAGGATTCGTCGCCGACGCCGCCAGAGGACCGTTAGGCCGTCAGCGGCTCCAGATGCCGGCCATCCAGGCTTCGACGGCGTCGGGATCCCTGGGCAGGCCCGTCGAGAGGATGTCGCAGCCGCCGTCGGTGATGAGCACGTCGTCCTCGATGCGGACGCCGATGCCGCGCAGTTCTGGCGGCACCATCAGGTCGGTGGACTTGAAGTAGATGCCCGGCTCGACGGTGATGACCATGCCCGGCTTCAGCGTGCCCTGCCGGTACTGCTCGTTGCGCGCCTGGGCGCAGTCGTGCACGTCCATGCCGAGGTGGTGGGACGTGCCGTGGACCATCCAACGGCGGTAGTGGCCGCCACGGGCCGGGTCCAGGGATTCCTTTGCGCTGACGGGCAGGATGCCCCATTCCTCCAGGCGTGCCGCGATGACGCCGATCGCCGCCTGGTGGACGTCGATGAATTTCGCTCCGGCGCGGGCGGCGTCCATCCCGGCCTGCTGGGCGTCCAAGACGGCCTGGTACACCTGGCGTTGGGCGTCGCTGAACCGTCCGGAGACCGGAAGGGTGCGGGTGATGTCGGCGGTGTAGAGCGAATCCACCTCGACGCCGGCGTCCATGAGCAGCAGGTCGCCCGGCTTCACGTCGCCGGTGTTGTCGATCCAGTGCAGGGTGTTGGCGTGGTCGCCCGACGCGGCGATGGTGTCGTACCCGACGGCGTTGCCCAGGTGGCGCGCGTGCAGGCCGAAGATACCCTCGACCCAGCGCTCGCCCCGCCCGCGCCGGATCGCCTCGGGCAGGTCCGCGACGACGGCCTCGAAGCCCACCGCCGTCGCGGCGCACGCGCGGCGCAACTCGTCGATCTCGAAGGAGTCCTTGATCAGCCGCAACTCCGACAGCGCGACGGCCAGTTCCTCGTCGCGGGAAAGCTGCGGGTAGCCGAGCTGGGCGCGGATGCCGTCGACCATCGTCGCCAGAGCCGGGTCGGCGTCGCGGATGACGCGGATACCCGCCGTCCGCGAGTCGGACAGGGCGTCGTCCACGTCGGCCAACGGGGCGCAACGCAGGCCCGTCAGCGCGCTCATCTCGTCCAGGGAATCGCGAGTGCCCACCCACATCTCGCCGTAGCGGGAGTCGGCGTAGAACTCGGGGTCGGTGCGCGGCGCGCGCGG
>Ga0123357_10000316_pt1 | contig 46119 bp, 40 predicted proteins | sample TergutEmb28metaG_FD_89873 | JGI IMG/M metagenome (GOLD analysis project Ga0123357, IMG submission 89873) | Embiratermes neotenicus P4 segment gut microbial communities from Petit-Saut dam, French Guiana - Emb289 P4 | ecosystem: Host-associated > Arthropoda: Insects > Digestive system > Gut ...
ACAAAACCAAGAAATCGATAGTGAGAACTATTCGCAAAACGATTCGGGAGATCAGTGATGAGGAATGCGTGAACTTTATTCGTGATGCTGGATACGGTTCCATGTGACCGGAAACCGCTCTATATCAATGGTTTTATGAGGTTTTCAGCAGTACACCTCACTTCGTTTCCTCTCGCACGGATATCCGGCCTGTTCCACTCTCGGGAACAGACTTGGTCTGATCTCACCCGATCTCCCCACCAATCGGCTCTTGATTTAGGCTGCAATCCACCGTTTAAATCAAATACTCGGAGATTGGATATTGTCTTGCCCAGGCCCGCCAGTGCAGTCGAAACAGCCCGCCTTGAGGCACGGCTGCCCGTCCATGTCTACGAGCAGATCCAACGCGCGGCACGGCTGCGCGGCAAGACGCCAACGGGTTATCTTATTGCAACGGCAGGTGAGGAAGCCCGCCGCACTCTTGACGAAGAGGATGTGTTGCGCCTCGCCACCGAGGATCAACTGCGCTTCGCTGAAGCGCTGATCAACCCTCCCGCGCCCAACCACCGTCTCGCACGTGCAGCCAGGCGTCACGCTGAACTCATTGTGCCCAGGTGACCAACGCAGTTCGCCATAGAGACGCTCTCCAAAGCTCCCCGGCGCGACGCCTTTTTCCTGTGGCAACGAACGAATTGATCGATATGTCACGCGAGGCCGTAATACAGGAAATCAGACGCCGATATGCAACCTGCTTTGTCGCCTGTGAACTTTCGACCAGCCGGGTAGCAGGTTTCTATACGCTCTCATCGAGCAACGTACCGCTCACGTCCGTGCCGGAGCCTCTCGCGACCCGATTGCCCCGTTATCCAACGGTACCGGCGTATTGATCGGTCTTGGACGTGATCAATCCTATGCGGGACTTGGCCTTGGTGAAGCACTGTTGTTCAATGCCATCAGGGCTGCTGCCGAAACGCCGATCTGCGCTCATGCAATCTCTGCCAACGCCATCGACGAAAAGGCAAAAGGCAGCCGCCTTCTCCGCGACATTCGGGTTCGTGGTGCTGACACCAGCCAAACACCCTCTACACTACCCTCCGATTCGAACCGCACTCGGTCTGCTGCCAGACGCAACCTCGTGACTTTCGGGGCAATTTCGAACTCCATGCCGTACACGAGAGGCGTCCGTGACGCGCCGAATTTAGGGATCGGCACGCCTTGCCGATCAATGATCGCGTCAGATGATGCGAAGCGGCGGCACAGGGTGCCGCCGCTCGCAAGGACTGCCTCCGTCGAGGAGTGCCGTCGCTGAGCTGTCAGCGGCGGGCCTTCCCCCGGATCACGACAACCTTGCCATGATGATGATGCGGACGCACAAACCTGTGGTGCTTGCCGCGGCCCATTCTGGCGTTGGCGTTCATCAGGTTCGCCCAGGCGTGCTTGCGGGCATGCGCCTTGGCCCTGGCTTTGCCGGCCGGCTTGACGGCCGCTTTCGCCTGGATCTGGGTGGATTTGGTCACCGACACGGCCCCTGCGCTCTTCGCGGTTCCAGTGGCAAGCGCCGGGGTCGCGATCACGGAAGCGGCAAGCAAAACGGCACCAATGGTCTTGAACATTTTCGTCTTCCCTTGAAATGGTTCCCGAAGCAGCACCATCGCCACTCCGATCATGGCAGGGAATGTAGGTGAGTCGCACTGAACCCATCCTGAAGCCCGTTGATGGTTTCCGTTCATCTCGGCGGAACCGACAGCGACGATGCCGGCAATCCGCGCATCAACGTGACGGGTTGGCATCAAGCGCCCTTTTGAATTCGATGCCTGTTCGCCTTTTCATCGGCACGCACTGGGAGTCATGAGTGACTTAACCTCTCCCACCCGGCTTTCATCTTTCATCCGCGTCAGTCGTTGATCCCGCCGGAAGGCTTGCCGATTCCCGATCTCTTTCGAGGGGGCGCACACATCATCGTCCGCAGCTGTTCTGCCTGGCGCAGTGCTCGCGCCCCGCCCGCCTGTGCTTTCGCCAGAGGTCGTGACGAGGTCACCTTCCGCTCCGTCCACCGCGGCTTGCCGAACCTGCCTGTTCACTCCTTCGCCCCGCCTTGCCCGGTTCCTCCCACAGAACGCAAACCCGTTCGCCGCGAAGGCGTCCCTGTCGGATTCCAGCGGTCGACTGCCACAGGATGACGCAAGACGACGCCCATTCGCCCCAAAACCCCACCAGAAGGATGCACGGGCTTTAAGAAATGTCGGCAGATTCTCACAGAATGCAACAGGATGTTGGGGCACACCGGGTCGGGTGCGGTTCAATGTTCAATCCACCACCCCCGGACGAAAACCTGCCCGTCGCAAGGGCTGGAGGCCGGTCAGGTTCAGCAATTCGACCGAGGGCCTGAAATCGCCGCTCGCCAAGGCCTGTGCTTCCCGCTCGCCAACCGCAGCGGAAAGCAGAGCCGTGCGGCTTTTTGCGCCTCGCAAGCCAGAGGGACAAGCGAGCCAATGAAACTCAGATCTCAGATCTCAGATCCGCGAAAGAAAAGCATCCGCATCACCGGCTTCGCACTTCCATTCCGCAAACACACCAACGAGCCGGCAGTTCATGCACAGGCATCCGATAGTGTACCATCGGACATCGTTACTGCCTTCATAAAGCGCCACGCCCGACAGGAGCATGAACTGCTCATGGTCGCAAACGCACGTGTGGCCCACGAACCTGGCTCCGTCCGCATAGTCCGCGCTATCCCCCATCCAGTGCGACGTCCCGCATGCGACGCAGAAACGCCGTGCCGCCCCCTCGTCTTCATCCGATTCCAACCTGAAGATCACACTGCCGCAACCGCATCGCGACTGCGCAAACTTTACCGCCGGGTACGCGCTCTCCCTGCTGAACCTGACGATCTCCGCTTTGACGTCTTCCACTGTTGTGCCGTACCAGAACCGGCCTTTCTTTTCGAGCGTCACGCACTGCTCCTGTGTCCTGTGCTCCCGGCGAAAGCGCCGTGTCGGATTAAGATAAACCGAATTTAGAATTTTGTTGAGGGAGATTGTTGAAATTCGCGGCGGTCAGGCCGATCCATCGGAACTCGCGTCGCCTATGACCTCGACGGGATTGCCGTCCCCATCCAGGATCACGGTCTTCTCCACCACCCAGCTCACGCCTTCGAGCCCGTCGATCGCATAACGTCCGGCACGGGGTTCAAGACCGCGCAGCAGCGCCTCACAGGTGGCGTCGGTGAGCTGCAGGGTCAGGACATCGTCGTCGACATTGACGCAGCTGACGTCACCGCGCCGGAAGCGCAGCGCAGTGTCATGGCCGAAATAGTGGAAATCCCGATCAAACGGCAGCCGCAGCGGCAGGAGGGCAAGAAGATCCCGTAACGGCCCCGCACCAAGGGTGATCTCAAATGCCGGCGCGCGCGCTTCATCCTGCACCCGCCAGGACAGCACATCGACGAAGAGGCTGCCGCAGGACGAGCCGTCACGCCGCACGCCTTCATCCACCTGCGCGCGCACCTCCTCGCGTTCGAGCAGGGAGCGGCGCGCCAGATCCGTGATCCAGAGCGGCATGTGCGGCAGCAGGAGTTCAAGCAGCGGACGCGTCTTCCAGCTTCTCGCGGCCTTTTCTTCATCGGCGGTCAGCCCGACAATCTGGAGAAACGCCAGCTGTCCGTTCGGAGTGTCGATCGCAGGGAGTTGCGGATCAAACACAAAGCCCATCGAACAGATCGCGGTGTCGGTGTCTCGCGCGATCGGCCCGTTGGCGCTCATCCAGTGGCCGTCGTCGAAGGCATTGCCGGTGTCAAACACATAGCGCGCCAGGTTCTGAAGAAAATTCAGGGCGAAAGCAGGCGGCTCCGCATCGTCCGGGCAGCAGGCCAGGCGGAAGGTCAGCTCAAAACCAAAGCCGCTTGTTTCCGCATCATTGGTCTCTTTGGCATAGAGTTCGCTGAGCCCATAGGTGACGAAATGCCAGTGGGCCACGGGAGAGGCGCATTTATAGGCGCTGATGCCGTCGAGCGGATCGCGGCCACCCATCGTCCAGCGGCGCAACGTGCCGTAATGTTTCGGTTTCTGATCGGGATAGAGACGCGCGCAGGCCGCATCAATCGCGTCCCAGCCCGGGGACAGATCCTCCTCATCCAGTCCATCCGCACCCATCATCCCACCCGGCTTTCTTCTGTTGCTGCTTCGCGCCGCGACTGTCCCCGGTTAAGGCGGACATCTTCCAGCGCGGCGTCTGTTTTTCCCGAAACAACAGCCGAAATCTCACCTCTCAAGCCTCACCTCACATCTGGCGTCGGATATTTGAAGTCCGATTTCTGACCTGCCGTCGAGGCATGCCGATCCGGGTGCCGTTCGCGGAAAAAATAGCGTCCCCCGACGACTGCGGGAGGGTTTTTGAAAATTGAAAATTCGTTTCTGCCCACGTTCCATTTCTGCAAGCGACTGACTGTGCTCCGTTTTGACGTTGTTGCGGCCCAGCCGACTCTGGCGATGGAGTGGATTCGTGGCAAATGGCAAATGGGTCACCATCCCGGTTGGAGCAGCGCAATTTTCCCGGATTTTGAGCCACCCCTTGCCGGACCCCGGCAGTTGCGAAAAACCGGCAATCCCCCTGTTTTCCCGACTCCCGAGGATCAGGAATTGAGGGCCTTTTTTGAGAACAGTTCCAGCGCACCGTCGGACCAGGCATGCCCGGACCAGCCGGAATCCTCCGCCGGAGGCGGAAAGCCGCTGCGGCAGTAGCCCCGCCGGGCGGCAAAATCGAACACGGCGTGTGGCGTTTCATTGATGAGGAGGATGGCCTTGGTGCTGTCCACCGACCAGCCGATCTTCACCTCCGAGGGAATATGCCGGTCGGCGATATCGGCAACGTTATAGATATGGAGCGCGTTCTCGATCGGCTGGCCGCCGCGGGCGAAATCCAGAGCATAGAAGTAACCGGTGTCGCCATCATCCTCGAACACGGCAGCATAGGTGCCGTCCGGGGCCTCGGCCTCGACATGACCGGCTTCACCAACACGAATCATCTCGGTTGCGGTAACGACGATGGCCATGGGGTGCCTCTTTCAGGAAGATCAGGACGTTGCGGGCGGGGCCTTCTTCTCAGGCAAGTACGGCAATAAATTGCGGCACCAGCGCGGCAGGATCATCCTGGTGGCGCCGACGAAAGGCCCTGATTGCTGCCTGCTTCCCTGTAGCCGGAACGCCCCCTGACAAAAGAGGGGGGGGTCAAAGTGACAATGGGACGCGCCCCCTCGCCGCAGCGGATCGCTGCCGCCAGGGGGGTCTCAGCCCGCGGTCCGTCTTTTCGGCTTGGCCTGCCGGACCGGTTTGGGTGCCTCGGGAACGCCCTCGATCGCGCTTAAGCGTCCGGCGGTGAAAGTATAGATCCCGGCGCGCGAGCCGCGCTGCCAGGTGATTGTTGCCACCCGCTCGCCGCGCTCATTGCTGGAGAGCAAGACATTGTCAGGTCGCCCGATGCCGCGCACCACGTCACATTCGGTGTGACCCAGCGCCACCGGGGCGCCGCCCGACACGTCCGGCTGCGCATCCGCCATCCCGGGACACATGCCGTCCGCACCGGCGAGATCCGATGCCGCCACTGGCTTGTCGGGGGTCAGCGGCGGCGATTCAATTGCGATATTCTTGATGAAGATGCGGCTCGGCTTGGAGAACCATTCGGCGTCCTTGGACAGGAGATCGGATGCTGTCGAGCAGCCTGCCACCAGGGGGGCGACCAGCACCAGCGCCAGCGTGGAAAAACGCATGCAGTGATGCCTCACCAGGGTAAATCCGCGCATCAACATCAAATCCCGGTCAATTGTTCCAGCGCCACTTTACGTTACCTGCGCTGCCAGTCCAGCACTCTTGCCAGCAGTCTTGCGCCAGGACGGCTAATTGCGCCGCCTCCAGCGTCCCTGGTCATCAGGCTGCCAATAGGTAACCGTGAATCCACGTGCAGTACAATCCTTCCAGGCGCGGCGTGCGGCCGCCAGCGCCTCCGGATCATCCCCATTGAACAATACCACCACACGGTCATAGGAAGCGCAATCGCCCGGCGGAGCAGCGCAGTCAATCAGGAAACGGACATTGGCGCAATTGGGGTTGGCGTCATCAAGCGCCAGCACCACCGGCTGCGCCGCAGCCCCGGCCGCCGCAGCCCTGCCGTGCGGCAGGAACGAATCGTCGCGATAGCTCCACAGATGGCCGTCCAGAGCCTCGACATGAACCGCCGATGTCGACTGCACGACCACGCGCCAGCCCCGCTCCAGCGACTTTTCCAGCAGTGGCGGCAGGACATCGTCCACCGCCGCGCTGCGAAGATGGTAAAACAGGGCCTCCGTAATACCCCGAGGAGACGACAGACCTGTCCCGGATTCAGACATCTGGGGCTCCCTCAACAGCCCAGTTCCCACAAATGGCGGGCCCTGGCTCAGGGCCCTGGTCCATCCTCCCCGTAAAGCGGTGCCAGCCCTTCATTTCTCTCACGTTTTTCAAGCCGCTGGCGCCTCTTTCTGGTCTGGCAAGGGGCCTGCTCCCTCATAATGGGAGGCCACCAGATGGTCGAGCAGGCGCACCCCGAAGCCCGAACCCCAGCCCTGATTGATATCGGATTTCGGGGCTCCCATGGCGGTGCCGGCAATATCGATATGGGCCCACGCAATATTGTCGACAAAACGCTGCAGGAACTGCGCCGCAGTGATGGAACCGGCATAGCGCCCGCCGGTGTTTTTCATATCGGCGAACTGCGAATCGATCAGCTTGTCATATTCCGCAGCCAGCGGCAGGCGCCACAGCTTTTCTCCGCTCTCCAGGCCGGCTTTGACGAGCCGTTCCGCCAGTTCGTCATTATTGGAGAACATGCCGGCATGCTCGGTCCCCAGCGCGACCATGATGGCGCCGGTCAGGGTCGCCAGGTCGACGATGGCCCTGGGCTTGATCCTGGTGGCGACATACCAGAGCAGGTCGGCCAGAACCAGCCGCCCCTCGGCATCGGTGTTCACGATCTCAATGGTCTGGCCCGACATCGAGGTGACGATGTCGCCGGGACGCTGAGCATTGCCGTCGGGCATATTCTCGACCAGACCAATGACGCCGACCACATTCGCCTTGGCCTTTCGCGCCGCCAGCACCTGCATCACCCCGACCACGCAGGCGGCCCCGGCCATGTCGCCTTTCATGTCTTCCATGCTTCCGGCCGGTTTGATGGAGATACCGCCCGAATCAAAACAGACGCCCTTGCCGACAATGGCCAGCGGCGCGGTGCCGCGGCGGCCGCCGTTCCAGCGCATGACCACGCTTCGCGCCGGATGCGCCGCACCCTGCCCCACTCCCAGCAGCGCCCCCATGCCGAGCCGGCCCATGGCCTTGACATCAAGCACCTCAACCGCAACCCCGAGCTGGCGCAGGCCGACTGTGCGCTGGGCGAATTCGACCGGAGACAGAACATTGGCCGGCTCATTGACAAGATCGCGAGCCAGAATCACACCGTCCACGAGCTGGGATGCCGGCGCAAAGGCCTTTTTCGCCGCCGCCACATCACTGACCATCAGAGCCACGCTGCCCTCGCTCGGCCCCTCCTCGCCTTCCTTCTTTTTGGTCTTGTAGCGATCAAATTTATAGGCCCGCAGCCGGAAGCCCGAGGCCACCGTGGCGGCCTGGGACGCGGTCATGCTGCCGCCGGAGAGCTCGGCGACCACCGTCATGGCCATGGTTCCGGCCGGCATCCGCCCTGCGGCAATGCCGCCGAGCCCGAGGAAATCGGCCTTTGTCGCAACCGCCTTGCCGGTGCCGATCACGATCAGGCGCGCAGCCTTGAGTCCTTCCGGAGCCAGAATGTCGAGCACAGCGCCCATCTTGCCCTTGAACAGGGTGGCCGCTGCCGCCCGCGTGACCACATCCCGCACCCGTCCAATGAGCTTTTCACTCACCGGACCGAGTTTCAGCTCGCCGTCACAGAAAACAACCAGAATTCCCCTTGAAACCGCCGACACCGGAACAAAGCCGACTTTTATGGCATCCGCCATGGCACTCCTCCAAAAATGGCATTCCTCCAGGAAACGGTCCCTCGCCCCCGGCGGCAGGGGGTGCGTCTGCCTCCTGAACCGCAGTTCACCGGCAATATAGAGAACTATGGACTGTTCCCAAGCACATGCAAGACCGCCCTCCCCCTGCGTGGCCTGAAAGCCACAGAAACCATTGACTGGAACCCTTTCCATCAGGCGTGACTGCAGGACGCCGGTTGGGCACGACGCCGTGCGAACGCCGGTTTCCTTCCCGCTCAGGGAATCCGATGATGGGCGGCACGGAGGGATGCACTCAAAGTCCCCCGACCCGCGGGGGCCCTTTCCACCTGCAACAGGGCCTTGTGGGTCCGGGAAGAGGCGGCTTTTCAAGCCGGCGGGGTGCCGTGGCGGCAACCCGGCAAAATCCGTGAAATCCGCCAGAGGACAACCTTTTCCGAGCGTCAGCCTGGCGGGGGTCCAGCTTTGGGATGGCCTCCGGCGTTCGGCATCCGTTCCACCCGATTTGCGGATGTCACCCGAAAAAATACCGAAATGCAGCTCTGAGGAACCGGGTTGCATGGCGGCTGCATGGGGGGTCCATGGCTCAGGGGTTAACGAAAACCGTCATTTTGTTGCCGAATTGACGGGTTCCTGTGTTATGAGGCGTGGAACGCCTTCAAGGTGAGAGCCTTTTTCAAGGTGAGAGCCATGCCAAACGCCCCCGGTGGGAGTGTCGATGGGGACGCTTGACAGATATATCTTCCGCACGACCCTGACCTCGTTCATGGTCGTTCTTTTCAGCCTCACCGGCGTGATCTGGATCACGCAGGCGCTGCGCGTCATCGACCTGATGACCAGCCAGGGCCAGACCATCCTTACATTTCTCGGCCTCACCAGTCTCGCCATTCCCATGCTGGTCCAGGTCATCGCGCCGATCGCGCTGATGATCGGCGTCGCCCATACCCTCACCAAGCTCGCCAACGATTCCGAGATGATCGTGATGAATGCGGCCGGCTTCTCGCCACTGCGCCTGTTCACGCCTTTCTTCGAGGCCACCTGCGTGGTGGCACTGCTGGTGGCCGTGATCTCGGCCTATGTGGCACCCGCCTCGATGCGGCGACTCAAGCAGTGGAACACCGACATCACCACGGACGCGCTGACCACCATCCTCCAGCCCGGGCGTTTCGCCCAGATCGAGGCCAATCTCACCGTCCGCATTCGCGAACGCCTGCCCAATGGCGACCTGGGCGGCATTTTCATCGATGACCAGCGCAATCCCAAGGAACGCGTCACCTTCATCGCCGAAACCGGCACCGTGGTGAAAAATGACAAGGGGGCATTCCTGATCCTGCGCGATCTGCAGCGTTTCGCGCCGATGCACGCGCCGGAACTGGCGACGCTGGAAAAACACGCCTTCGACATGTCGCAGTTTGCCAGCCGCGCCGGCCGCGACACCACCACGGTGGACATCAATGAACGCTATCTGTGGGAGCTGTTCTCACCGCCGCCCGACGATCCGCTGTTCCGGCAGGTTCCCGGCAAATTCCGTTCCGAACTCCATGACCGCATCAGCGCGCTGTTCTATCCCTTCGCCTTTGCGGTCCTGACCTTCGCCTTTCTCGGCCCCCCCCGCACCACGCGCCAGAGCCGCAACTTCTCGATCGGCGGATCCATTGTTGCCGTCCTGGCACTGCGCATGACCGGCTTTGCCTGCACCGTTCTTGCGGCAAAGATGGCGATCATGGTGGCCCTGCAATATGTTCTGCTGGCACTGGCGGCCGCGATCGGCCTGTGGATGATCGCCGCCGGCCTGGTGCTCGAACCCCCCGCCGCTCTGGTTGAGGCCAACCGGCGGATCTGGAAATTCCTCCGTCGGAAGTCCGAGGAGCAGCCCGCATGAGCATGCTGACCAACACACTCGGCCGCTATTTCGCCCGCACCTTCGTGGTTTCGGCGCTCGGGGTCTTCGTCGGCATTTTCGTCCTGCTGGTGCTGGTCGACTATATCGAAATGATGCGCAAGACCGCGAATCTGGCCTCGGCCTCGGGGCTCATGGTCGCCGCCACGTCGCTGTTTCGCGTGCCCCAGGCGCTGGAGAAGCTGACGCCGTTCTGCATGCTGATCGGCGCCATGGCCTGTTATCTGACGCTGTCGCGACGCATGGAACTGGTGGTGGCGCGCGCCGCGGGAATCTCGGCCTGGCAGTTCATCGCCCCCGCTCTGGCCTGGGCGCTGGTGATCGGCGCCATCGCCACCATGGCCTATAATCCGCTCGCCGCCTATTTGCGCGAATCATCCAAGCGCATGGAAGCCCAGCTGTTCGGCTCGGCCCCCAACTGGGGAGCCCAGGATGCCTCCGGCTTCTGGCGCATCGAGAACACCCCCGACGGTCACACCATCATCAACGCCGCACGCAGCGAGGGCCAGGGTGTGCGCCTCACCGGGCTGACCCTGTTCCGCTTCGACACCGCCAACCACTTCCGGGAACGAATCGAGGCCCAGGAGGCCTCGCTTGAGAATGGCTACTGGCTGTTCCGCAAAGTGCGGGTTTACGCCGTAAGCAACGCCATGCCGCATGACCAGGAAACCCTGACCATTCCCACCAGCGCCACCGAGGCCCAGGTCAGGGACAATTTTTCGACGCCAGAAACCGTGTCTTTTTGGCAACTTCCGGCCTACATCCGCTCATCGGAAAGTTCGGGTTCCACCACAGCGGGATACCGCCTGCAATTCCACAAGCTTGTGGCACAGCCATTTTTACTGGCGGCGATGGTGATGCTGGCGGCCTCCGTATCGCTCCGTTTCTTTCGTTTCGGGGGGGTCCAGAAGATGGTTTTAGGTGGCGTGGGCGCTGGCTTTCTGCTCTATGTATTGTCGAAAGTTACCGAAGACCTAAGCAAGGCTGACCTGATGCACCCGATCACCGCAGCGTGGTTACCCGTTACCGTGGGCGGGCTGGCTGGGTTCATGGCCCTGCTTTACCAGGAGGACGGATAGTGACGACCGTCCGGCGAGGGCATTCGTCTGTGCTATTGACGCAGGGCACGGCCACGCGCGACGATGGCGCGTGCCCAGATTCCCTGCGAGCAGTTTCCTTGCGTAGCATTGCCTCCCATCCGTTTGCCCTGCGCTCCCGCGCCTCGCTTCTGCCGGTCCTGGCCACCGTGCTGGCATCGACCGCATTAGGGACCATCCTCAACATCGCCGCAATCACCCCGGCAGCAGCCCAGTACCGCTTTACCGCACCACCGCCGCAACCGCCGAGGCCGAAGGCACCCAATGACGGCCATATGATGGTGTCGGCGCGCACGGTCGATTACGACTATGCCAATTCCCGGGTGGCTGCGGTCGGCAGCGTCCAGATCTATTACAACGGCACCAGCGTCAACGCCGACAAGGTGATCTACGACCAGAAAACCAAGCGCCTTCATGCCGAAGGCAACGTCCTGATGACCGGTGCCGACGGCAAGATCACCCATGCCGAGCGGCTCGATCTGGGCGACAATTACCGTGACGGCTTTATCGAATCGCTGCGCAGCGAAACCGCTGATAAGACCGTGATGACAGCGGACAAGGGTACCCGCTCCGACGATAAATACACGGTGTTTGAGAACGGCACCTACACTGCCTGCGCCCCCTGTCGCGACAATCCCGGCAAGCCCCCGCTGTGGCAGGTCCGGGGTGCGCGGATCATCCATAACCAGCAGGAAAAGATGCTGTATTTCGAGGACGCGCGCCTCGAATTTTTCGGCCACCCGCTGGCCTATATACCCTATTACGCCACCCCCGACCCCTCGGTGAAACGCAAGACCGGCTTTCTGGCGCCGGGCTTCGTCTCCGGCACGGGTCAGACCGGCCCCAGCGTCGACCTGCCCTTCTACTGGGCGATTGCGCCCGACTATGACCTGACACTGACGCCGCGCCTGATGGGGCGCCAGGGCGTGCTCGGGGGAGCGGAGTGGCGCCAGCGCCTCGACGACGGCTCCTACAAGGTGCGCGCCTATGGCGTGAACCAGCTCGACCCTGGGGCCTTTGGCGGCCAGCCCGGCGACCGCACCTGGCGGGGTGCGGTTGAGACCAAGGGTGACTTTGCCATCAACAATAAATGGAGCTGGGGCTGGGAGGGCGTGCTGCTCTCCGACTACACCTTCATGCAGGATTACCGGCTCGGCCAGTATGCCGATCCGCTGGCCTCTTTCCTGACGCTGCCCACCGAGGCGATGTCGCAGCTTTATCTGACCGGTGTCGGCAACCGTTCCTATTTCGACGCCCGCACCATGTATTTCCTGAGCTATTCGGGCAACCAGAACCAGGTTCCGATCGTCTACCCGGTAATCGACTACTCGAACGTCATCAACCATCAGGTGCTGGGCGGCGAAGTCAGCTACAAGACCAACTTCGTCAACCTCTCGCGCGAAACCGCGGTGTTCGACCCCATCACCACGGCGGCGATGACCAATGGCACCTGCGCCAATTCCGCCGATTCCAAGGAACGCTCGCAATGCCTGCTGCGCGGCTTCCCCGGCCTCTATACCAGGCTGAGCGCCGAAGTGCAGTGGCGGCGCTCCTATACCGATTCGCTGGGCATGATCTGGACCCCGTTCGCCAGCCTGCGCGCCGATGCCATCAACTCCTCGATCTCCAACCAGCCCGGGGTTTCGAATTATCTCCCGACCGGTGACACCGAGGGCGTGCGGCTGATGCCGACGATCGGCGTGGACTGGCGCTATCCCTTCATCAATGTCCAGTCCTGGGGCACCACGACGATCACTCCGATCGTCCAGGTCATCGCCCGTCCCAACGAAACCCTGGCCGGCAAGCTTCCCAACGAGGATTCACAGAGTCTGGTGTTTGGCGCCGACAACCTGTTCAACGTCAGCAAATTCTCCGGCTATGACCGCGTCGAGGGCGGCGGACGCGCCAATGTCGGCGTTCAGGCCACCACCCAGTTCGATCACGGCGGCTCGATCAACGCCGTGTTCGGCCAGTCCTACCAGCTGTTCGGCCTGAATTCCTACGCGGTGCAGGATGCCATCAATACCGGCATCGGCTCCGGCCTCGACAAGACGGTGTCCGACTATGTCGCGAGCATCGGCTACTCGCCCAACAAGGTCTACAGCGTCATCGCCCGCGGCCGCTTCGACCAGGCCACTGGCGAAGTACAGCGTTTCGAGGCCGAGGCCCGGGCCAATTTCGACCGCTGGTCGGTGTCGGTGCTGTACGGCGATTACGCCCCCCAGGCTGAACTTGGCTATCTGACACGACGCCAGGGCATCCTGACCTCGGGAACGATCAAGCTTGCCGCCAACTGGGTCTTCAACGGCTCGGCACGGTGGGATCTGGAGACCAACAAGGTCGACCAGTATTCGATCGGTGTCGGCTATGTCGACGACTGTCTCGTGCTCGGCGCCAACTACAGTACCTACTATAATTATGCCACCCTCACCGCCACCACGCCGCCGAAGCTGAGCACGGCCTATATGATCCATTTCGGGCTGCGCACGCTGATCGCGGGCGGGTTGAACTGAGCGGGCGGCTGAACCCGGGGGTGGGTTGAACGAAGCGGGTGGGTTGAACGAAACGGGTGGGCGCCCCATTTAAAGGCGCGCTGCCCCTCCCTCCCCTGGCTCACGCCTTTACGCCCGGATTTCCGCCTGATATGTGAGTGCGTTATGGCCCCACTCCACAGCTTTACCCGTTGTCCCACCCACCCTGTGCCCCCGCCCCGGCAACACGCCGGCGGGATGGTCCTGGCTCTGGTCCTGGCTCTGGCGGCGACCACCGCCGCTGTGCTGACGGCGACGCCCGCTGCAGCGCAGAATGTCGTGCTCATGGTGAACGGCGAACCGGTCACCAATATGGACATCGACCAGATGATCAAATATGGCGCCAGGCTCGAGCAGAAATCCTACAGCCGGCAGGATGCCATCAACCAGATCATCGACGACAAGGTGAAGATCAAAGAGGGCAAGAAATACGGCATCGACCTCACCTTCTCCAATGTCGAGGAACTCTACGGCGACTGGGCCTCCCAGCGCAGCCTGACCGCCGAGCAGGCGAACCAGCGGCTCGAGGCCATCGGCCTGCGCCCGGAGACTTTGAAGAACCGCCTCAAGGCGCTCCAGGTGTGGGGCAACCTGGTGCGCGGCCGCTACAAGGAAGAACTCAACGTCTCGGACCGCGATGTCATTGAAGCGATGGGACCCGACGGCGGCGCGATGCAGATCGAAGGCTATGAATACAAGCTCCAGCAGGTGGTTCTGCTGGTGCCGCGCGGTTCCGGCGAGGCCTATTACGCGACCCGCCGCAAGGAGGCGGAGAACTACCGCAACCGTGTGCAGAGCTGCGACGAGGCCAATGCGCTGTTCCGCTCGACCCCCAACGCCACCATCGGCGAGGTCCAGACCAAGACCTCCTCCGACTTCCCTTCGGCCGTTGCTTCGCTGCGCAGGATCCTCGACACCACCCCGATCGGCCATCTCACCGCGCCCGATGTAACCCGCCAGGGGATTTCGATGTTCGTCATCTGCAGCCGCACCCCGACCCGGATCGACACGCCGAAGAAGCGCGAATTGCGCAACAAGCTGTTGACGGACAAATACAACCGCATTTCCACCCGCTATCTGCGGGAACTGCGTAACGCGGCGATGATCGAAAAACGCTGATGGCGCCACTTGCACTGACGCTCGGCGAGCCCGCCGGGATCGGCCCCGACATCACGCTGATGGCCTGGCACGCGCGCCACGACCTCGACGTTCCGCCGTTCTACCTCTGCGCCGACGGCGCTGCTCTCACCCGCCGTGCCAAACAGCTCGGCCTGTCGCTGCGGCTCGCTCACGTCTCCCCCGAGGAGGCCGCAGCGGCCTTTCCCCGCGCCCTTCCTGTGGTCGAGACCGATGTGGAAGCCACGGCCGGCCCTGGTCGGCCCGATTCGACCAGCGCCCCGGCCGCCATCGCCTCGATCCGCCGCGCCGTCACCGACGTGATTCAGGGCCGCGCCTCTGCCATCGTCACCAACCCGATTGCCAAAAGCGTGCTCTATCGCGCCGGCTTCGACCATCCCGGCCATACCGAATTTCTGGCCGAACTCGCCGGCACCGTGACAGGCGGGGCGCCGGTGATGATGCTGTGGTCAGAACAGCTCTGCGTCGTTCCCGTCACCATCCATGTGCCGCTCCGCTCGCTGTGGAACGCCCTGACACCGGAGCGGATCACCGCCACGGCAGATATTACAGCCCAGGCTCTGCGATCGCGCTTCGGCATTGCCTCCCCGCGGCTCGTCATCGCCGGGCTCAACCCTCACGCCGGTGAGGACGGGGCGCTCGGCGATGAGGAGGAGACCATCCTGGCCCCGGCGATCCGGGCCGCCCGCGCGCAGGGGATCAACCTGAACGGGCCGTTCCCCGCCGACACCCTGTTCCATGAGCGCGCCCGCCAGACCTACGACTGCGCCTTGTGCATCTATCACGATCAGGCGCTGATCCCGATCAAGACGCTGGCTTTCGACCAGGCGGTCAATGTCACGCTGGGCCTCAATCTGATCCGCACCTCGCCCGACCACGGCACCGCTTTCGACATCGCCGGCACCGGCACCGCCCGCCCCGACAGTCTCATCGCAGCGCTCCGTCTGGCCGCCCGCATGGCGACCGTATAAGCCATGAGCCGCATCGACGATCTGCCGCCGCTGCGCGACGTCATCGCCCGCTTTGATCTGTCGGCACGCAAATCACTCGGTCAGAATTTCCTCCTCGACCTCAACCTCACAGCACGGATCGCGCGCGCTGCCGGCCCCCTTGAGGATGTCACCGTCATCGAGATCGGACCCGGCCCCGGTGGCCTGACACGGGCGCTGCTCGCTCTCGGGGCCCGGCGTGTCATCGCCATCGAGCATGACGCCCGCGCCATTGCCCCCCTCCAGGACATCGCGGCACACTATCCGTCCCGGCTCGAGATCGTCCATGCCGATGCCCTCACCTTCGACCCCCGCCCGCTTGTCGCCGGCGAAAAAGTCCGCATCGTTGCCAATCTGCCCTATAATATCGCCACCGCGCTGCTGATCTCCTGGATCCGCACCACACCCTGGCCGCCCTGGTACGAGATGATGGTGCTGATGTTCCAGCGCGAGGTGGCCCTGCGCATCGTCGCCGCCGAAAACGACGACGCCTATGGCCGGCTCAGCGTCCTCGCCAACTGGCGCTGCGAGACCCGGATGCTGTTCGACATCGCCCCAAGCGCCTTTGTCCCGCCGCCGCGCGTCACCTCCTCGCTCGTTCGTCTGGTGCCGCGCGCCCTGCCCGCGCCCTGCGCCCGGCCGCTCTTGGAGGAGGTCACCGCAGCCGCCTTCGGCCAGCGCCGCAAGATGCTGCGCCAGTCCCTGAAATCGCTTGGCGTTGATCCGCAGACGGTGACGGAAGCCGCCGGCGTGAAAGCAAGCCGCCGCGCCGAGACGGTGCCGATCGCGGGCTTTGTTGCCATGGCGCGGAAACTGGCAGTCCTGCGCGGCGAGAGCTGAGCGCTGCGGCCCGAATCCGGCCCTGACAGAGATCCCCTCCAGCATCCCCGATCCGCCCGCCAGGGAAGTAAGGCCGGCAGGCCTGAAGCGCCGCGAATCAGTGGGCGAACAGAATCAACCTGGCGTTGTGAGCCGCTTAAACCGAATCAAATCGTCGCCATGCCCCGTCATTACCTGCCTTGCGCTCCCGCCGCGTCGCCTCCAGGAAACCCGTCTTTCTGCTTATCAAGCTGAAAACTCAGGGATATTTCCGCTGCACCGCAGCCCCGTAAACCTTACCTGGTTACCAACAAGCATTTGATTCGCCTTCCATGGCATTCATCTTTATAAACTGGTAAAAACTGTTCTGAATCTGGCGGCAGCCAAAGAGTAGCGTTAATATTGTGGCAATACTGGTTCCAGCAACTGCGTCGCGGCCCCGATCGGATGCGCCTGACGGCGTTGTCGATCTGAGGCAGACCAAGGCAGGCATTGGCTTTTTTTCGCCAGCCGGAAATTCGCGCCGGAGTTGTGGAGCCCGCAGCCGCCATCCCGAAACCGCCAGGTCAGACAAAATCCTTACCCTCTCCAGATTTTCGACTCATTGCGACCCAACTCTTTTGGCAGGCTGGGAACCCTTGATTCGTGTTTCGTACCCGGGAGTCTAGGTGACATGGGCAACCGTACCGCCAGATGGCCAGCAGCCGCATTGGCAATCCTCGCTTTCGCACTGCTCTTTGTCACCGCACCGACAGCCGCGATGGCGCAGCGTTGCGCCTCTGCGCCCTCCGACTCTGCGCCACAGGGCCAGCACTGGTATTATCGCGTCGACCGCAGCAGTGGGCGTCATTGCTGGTACCTCGCCGCCAGCGGCACCAGGGTGACACGCCACCATCGCGTCCGCCATCACAGTGTCCGCCGACACCCGGCACGGGAAGCCCATGCCGAGATCGCCTCTGCAGCCACTGAGCGCAAGGCTGCGCCGGCACCACGCAGCGTGACCGCCAGCAGCACGGACACTGCGCCGGCTCCCCTGCTGGTCTCCGAACCGGCGCCCGCTCCCGCGCCCGCGACCACGGTTGCCGAGAACACAGAGCCGGAGCCGCAGGCGAGCGACACATCGGGGATGACCACATCCGCCGACACCCCGCCGCCCGAGGCCAGGCCCGAAAAGTCGATTTCGCTCAAAATGCTGCTGCTGGTCTTTGGCGGCGTGCTGGTCCTCGCCGGCCTTATCGGCAGCTTCGTCGCCCGCCTCGGCAGAGCCTCTTCCGACCCGCGTATCCGCCTTCAGACCGCAGGCGAGCAGCGCTGGCCGACGACGTCAGGCGCCCAGACAGCCTTGCCGCCCCACCGCAACGAAGTTCCGGCCGAAGAGGCCCCGTCGGTGGCAAAACCGGCGCGGGCAGCCGCCGCCGCACTGGCGCGTGTACGCGCCTCTACGGCTGCCGAGGACGACAGAGCCCAGGCAGCTGCAGCCCGCCCGGTGGCGCCCGGCGCGGCTGCCAGCCGCGCCTCGGAGACCGTGCGCCCGCCAGCCAGGGCCAACACCACCACGGCAGGCACCAGCACTGCCGCCTCGCGCTCCGGCAACCGGGCAACCTCGCCCTCTCCCGCGACCTTCAGAGCCCCCGCCCCGAAGAGCGCGACATCCCGCTCCCGGCCTGATTCTGCCGCTGGTGAAGCGCGCAACCCCGAGCCCGAGACCGTCGCCGCTGCTGCGACCCGCACGCCCACCCGGGCACCCCGAACAGAAACTCCCAGGACCGAAACCCGGCCGAAACCGCGGTCGACAGCAAGGTCAGCATCGGACAAGCCTGCGCCCCCGACGCTCGACCTTGATGCCATCACGACCGTTCTGGAGCGTCTGGCGGAGCCGCAACCCCGGCCTGCTTCTGCAACTGACTCCGCAGATTATGGACAAAACCGGCGAGGCCGTGCGCGCGCTTGAGGCGCTCGGCTTCAAGAACCGCTGTGACCTGGGCAAATGCCGCTTCAACGTCCTGATTGATGACGATGTAATCATATTCGGCCCAGTGGCTCATTTCGTCACTGGCGCGGCTCATGCGCATGCGGATCACCTCATCGGCGTCCTGGGCCCGCGAATGCAGACGCTCTTCGAGCGCCGCCGCTGACGGCGGCAGAATGAACACGCTGACGACGTCCGCCCCCGCCTTGTGGCGCAGCTGCTGGGTGCCCTGCCAGTCGATGTCAAACAACACATCCCGCCCCTGCGACAACGCCGCTTCCACCGGCACGCGCGGGGTGCCGTAGCTGTTGTTGAAGACCGTCGCCCATTCCAGCAACTGGTCGCTCTTCACCATCTGCTCGAAAGCCGCCTTGTCAACGAACTGATAGTCGCGCCCCTCGACCTCGCCCGGCCGCCGCATTCGCGTCGTTGCCGATACCGACATCTGCAGACCTTTGACCCGCTCGATCAGGAGACGCGACAATGTCGTCTTGCCCGCGCCCGACGGCGACGACAGCACGAACATCAATCCACGCCTTGTCACCATGTCCGCCCACTGAGCGTCCCCCGTCATGCCATCTACTCCAGATTCTGCACCTGCTCGCGGAACTGCTCGACAACCGTCTTGAGCGCCAGTCCGATATTGGTCAGTTCGATATCGTTGGACTTCGAACAGCAGGTATTGACTTCGCGGTGGAATTCCTGCGCCAGGAAATCGAGTTTGCGGCCGATTGCCCCCCCCTTGCCGATCAGCTCGCGCCCCTGCGCGAGGTGGGCAATGATGCGGTCCAGCTCCTCACGGATATCGGTCCTTGTGGCGATGACAAGCGCTTCCTGGTTCAGCCGGTCCGGATCGAAGCGATCGGATTGTTCCATCAGGGCCGCGATCTGGTCGGCGAAGCGGGCCCGGATCGCCGCGGGGCTGCGCCCCGGGCAGTTTTCTGCCTCAAGCGCCAGTCGCTCGATCTCATCCATGCGCTGATTGAGGATCCGCCCCAGCATTTCTCCCTCGCGTGCGCGCATCTCAGCGAGTTCCCGGAGCGTCGATTCAAACAGCAGCATTGCCGCCGCCCGCGCCGCCCTGTCCTCGACTTCATCGTTTTCCGGCTCGACCACATCGACCACACCTTTGATCGACAACAGCCCGTCAATACTGGGAGCCACCGCATCAACCCGGCCCGCAAGTTCCGCTGCGATCCTGAGCACGGCGGCCAGTACATCCTCATTGATCCGCACTGTGGCGGCGGCATGGACGCGCTTGACGTTGAGACCGGCGTAGACCGTGCCACGTGACAACACCACAGTGGCGCATTTGCGGGCATGGGCCTCGACCTCCTCCCAGCCCTGCGGCAACCTCAGGCGCAGATCAAAGCCCTTGGCATTGACGGATCGCAGTTCCCATTCGAATGTGTAGGGACCGCTCGCGCCCCGCCCGCGAGCAAACCCGGTCATGGATGCCAATGCCATAAATAGAAACCCTCCACGAAATCTGTATCTGCCCTCGCACCTGCAAGCCGCGAGGCCGCCCCTGAACCGGCCGGCTCAAAGTCGGTCACACCGACCGGCAGGCAGAACCCTTTGTCGCGCCATCCGCAACTGCGTCGCGCAATCCAAAACAGCCGGGCTCCATTCCCTCTGGCGGCGCTGAAAGGAAACCGGGTCCCATTCCTGGACCAGGGCCGCCAGACTGCCGAACCGACATGAATTCCCGACGGCAGCGGCAACCTTCGCGTCAGCACAGCGGCAAGCGTCGTTCAGCCGCCCGGAGCGTCCGGTCATGCCTTACATCCATCCTCGAAACGATGGCTGAAAACATGCACGCGTGCAAGGGAGCAAAGGGGAAGAGCAGGAGCAGGGGACGGGCTCCTGAACAGGGGCACAAAGCCCCGGACCGCAGGCCTTGAGCGGCGGACAGAGCAGCCGGATCCGTAAATCCATCCGCAATCCATCCACAATCCCTGGCTTGCGCTCTGCCTCCATCCGGAAATCACGCAGGGCGGATCGGCCAGGCCGGTGAAGCGCCCTGATCCGTCCAGTGCCTGGTGCCCTTTCGCCAGGCTGGCCTGGCATATCCCTGAAAACTCCCGGTCGGCTTTCAGTCCCCGGCCCGACCAGCGCCATTGTCGCCGGAACAAGGCGCAGGTCAGCCCGGGCTTTTTCGGGCTTGCCTGCGCAACCGATCAGAAGGTGCGCTGAGGCGGCGGCGCAGCCACGCCGGGCCGCGGTGTCAGGGGCACGGCGGCCGGCGCCGATGGTGGAGCTGCCGCCGGCGCGGTGCGTACAGCAGGGCGTCTCGGAGCCGGCCGGGGCGCGGTGGCGGCGTCCGGCGCCTCCTCGGTCTGCTCGACGGTGTCGTTCTGGTTCTGCTTTTCCATGGCGCGCAGCTTGGCGACATTCGCCTTATGCGCATCATAGGTTTCCGTGAACACATGACCGCCGGTGCCATCCGCAACGAAGAAGAGATCCTGGGTGTGGGCGGGATTGGCGGCGGCCTCCAGGGAAGCCCGGCCGGGATTGGCAATCGGCCCGGGAGGCAGGCCGTCGATCACATAGGTATTATAGGGCGAAGGCTGGGTGATTTCGCTCTTGCGAATCGGGCGGCCCAGCGTGCCCTTGCCGCCGACCAGACCGTAAATGATGGTCGGATCCGACTGCAGCCGCATTTTCTTCCGCAGCCGGTTGACATAGACCGCCGCCACCCGGCTGCGCTCGTCCGCCCGACCGGTCTCCTTCTCGATGATTGAGGCCAGGGTCACCAGCTGTTCCTGGGTCTTGATCGGCAGGTCGGGGCTGCGCCGTTCCCACACCTCGGTCAGCGCCCGTTTATGGGCCTGCTGCATGCGCTGGAGCACCTGCTCACGGGGCGTGCCACGGGGAAATTTATAGGTTTCAGGCAGAAGCGTGCCCTCGCGCGGCAGTTCGCGCACGGACCCGACGAAAATCGGGTTCTCGGTCAGGCGCGCCACGATCTGCTCGGAGGTCAGCCCCTCCGGCAGGGTCACCGCGTGCTGAACCACCTTGCCCTCGACGATGGTGGCGATGACCTCACGCAGCGAGGCGTTCTTATGGAAGGAATATTCGCCCGGCTTGAGATCCTGCGCCGCCCCGCGCAGATAGACCGCGATCATGAAGCGCCAGGGATCGACATTGATCACGCCTTCGGCGTTCAGGGCCTCGGCAATATCGCGCTTGCCCACCCGCGCCGGAATATTGACGATCTTGTCCTCCTGAAGCGGTCCCGGCGTGTCCATGTCGCGTTTGCCGTATTCTGCCACGCCAGCCGCCACCAGCGCGGCCACGAACAGAATGCTGATGATGGCATTGCCCACCATGACCACGGGATTGCGCGCCCGCTCCGAGCGCTTTCGGGCCGGGGGGTACTCTTCCTGCTCCCGCACAAGCTGCAGGCGAGGGGACGCATTCGGCAGGTTTTCACTCATCTCGGCAACTTATGTCCGGGCGGTTCACGTCAGGCTGGCCGCCCGACATGCGCCGCGTGCATCACTCGGCGCACAATAAGGCAAAATGGTGAAGCTGTCTCAGCCAGACGACCAATCAGGCCAAGCGTCGCAGCACCACCGAGGCATTGGTGCCACCAAAACCGAAGGAATTCGACAATACGACATTGATTTCCCGCTTGCGCGCCACCTTCGGCGCCAGGTCGATCACCGTTGTCACCGACGGGTTGTCGAGATTGAGGGTCGGTGGCGCAATATTGTCGCGCATCGCCAGAATCGAGAAAATCACCTCGACGGCACCGGCAGCCCCCAGCAGGTGCCCGACCGAGGATTTGGTTGAGGACATGGTCACCCTGGCGGCCGAATCCCCCAGCAGGCGCTCGACCGCCCCGAGTTCGATCTCGTCGCCGACCGGGGTCGAGGTGCCATGGGCATTGATATAGTCGATATCGGCCGGCGCCAGGCCGGCGCGCCGGAGCGCCGCCGACATGCTGCGAAAGGCGCCGTCGCCGTCCGGTGCCGGCGAGGTGATGTGATGGGCGTCGCCCGACATGCCGTAGCCGACGAGCTCGGCATAGATCCGGGCACCGCGGCGCTTGGCATGCTCCAGTTCCTCCAGCACCACCACGCCGGCACCCTCGCCCATGACGAAGCCGTCGCGATTGATGTCATAGGGCCGGGAGGCTTTCTCCGGGGTGTCATTGAACCCTGTGGACAGCGCCCGCGCGGCACAGAAACCGGCAATGCCGATGCGGCTGATCGGGGATTCGGAGCCGCCCGCCACCATCACGTCGGCGTCGCCCAGCGCAATCAGGCGGGCGCCGTCGCCGATGGCGTGGGCACCGGTCGAGCACGCCGTGACCACGGCGTGGTTGGGCCCCTTGAGGCCATGCTCGATCGACACATAGCCCGAAGCCAGATTGATCAGCCGGCCGGGAATGAAGAAGGGCGACACCTTGCGGGGGCCGCGTTCCTTGAGCACGATGGCGGTGTCGGCGACGCCGCTGAGGCCGCCGATGCCGGAGCCGATAATGACCCCGGTGGCGCATTTGTCGGCCTCGCTCTCGGGATGCCAGCCGGCATCGTCGAGCGCCTGACCGGCCGCCGCCAGGGCAAAAATGATGAAGACGTCGACCTTGGTCTGGTCCTTGCGCTTCATCCACTGGTCGGGGTTGAAGGTGCTGGCGGAACCGTCGCCCCGCTCCACCACACCGGCGATCTGGCATGGCAGATCGGACACATCGAAGCTCTCGACGCGCCGGATCCCGCTCTCGCTGTTGAGCATACGCGTCCAGGTCGCTTCGACGCCACATCCAAGTGGCGAGACCATTCCAAGACCCGTGACAACAACCCGCCTCATTGCAACCACTCCGATCGCCAAAATGGCATGGTTCTGAAAAACAACAAACGTTCTGAAAAACAACAAACCGGTGGGCCGCATCAAAACGGCCCGTCCGGTTTCAACCTCTGTCGCGATCCGGTGTCGTGCCGATCACGCAAGAGTTGCGCAGCCCAGATGAGGCTTGCGGTCTCAGCTCTTGGCGTTCTTCTCAAGGAACTTGACGGCATCACCAACGGTGAGAATGGTTTCCGCGGCATCGTCGGGAATTTCGCAGCCGAACTCCTCCTCGAAGGCCATCACCAATTCGACGGTATCCAGGCTGTCGGCACCGAGATCGTCGATAAAGCTTGCGCCCTCGACCACCTTGTCGGCCTCGACATCCAGATGCTCAACCACGATCTTCTTAACCCGCTCGCCAATGTCACTCATCGCTAACCTCGTGTTGCTCCTTGACCCGGCTCAGGGGACGATACGAGCCGTCGTGGTCGTTAATACTGCTTCGTACGCGCCTTGAAACCGCAAGCCCGCCGCACTCCCCCGCTTTCGCGGAGTGATGCGAAAAGTCCACCGCCCAAGGCCCCCCATGCAAAGGCCCTCACGCCAATATACAGGGTTTCCTAAACCTGCAATGGCGTTCTTTGCCTGACTGTTGAAGATGGCTTATCACAGCCAGGCCGCACTGCCTACCATTCTACCGTCCCGGCTCCAAGGGTCAGGCCTGAACGCCTCCCCTCCCGGCCGGAACCGCACCTGGTCAGGCCTCAGATCATAGCCATCCCGCCATTGATGTGAAGGGTCTGGCCGGTGACATAGCCGGCCTCGGTGGAACTGAGATAGACCGCCGCCGCGGCAATATCCTCCGGCGTGCCGAGGCGCCCGGCGGGGACCCTGGTCAGGATCGTCTCCCGCTGCTTGTCGGTCAGAACATCGGTCATCGGGGTCTTGATGAAGCCCGGGGCGATACAGTTGGCAGTGACCCCGCGTTTGGCATATTCGGCACCCAGGGTCTTGATCATGCCGATCACCCCGGCCTTGGAGGCGGTATAATTGCCCTGTCCGGGATTGCCGGTCACCCCGACCACCGAAGTGATGGCGATGATGCGGCCGAATCGCCTGCGCATCATCAGCTTTGTCGCGGCCCGGGCGAGGCGGAAGGTTGCGGTCAGATTGACCCGGATGACCTCGTCCCAGTCCTCGTCACGGAGCTGAACAAACAGATTGTCGCGGGTGATCCCGGCATTGGCGACCAGAATATCGAGCTGGCCCATCTGCTGCTCGGCGGCCGGCACCAGGGCCTCGACCTCGTCGGCTTTGGACAGGTTGCAGGGCAGCACATACACACGTTCGCCAAGTGCGGACGCCAGTTCCTGGAGCGCCTCGACCCTTGTGCCGGAAACCGCCACCGTGGCGCCACGCTCATGCAGCGCCCGCGCAATGGCATTGCCGATACCGCCACTGGCTCCGGTAATCAGGGCCTTCCTGCCCGTCAAATCAAACATCTCCTGGCTCCTCTCAAGCCCGTCGGGCTGCCGTAACCGCAGCAACCGCGGCGGCGATATCATCCGGCCCGCCCACCGCTGCTCCCACCGCACCGGCAGCGATGCGCTTGACCAGGCCGGTCAGGACCTTGCCGGCGCCGATCTCGAAAAAGCACGACACCCCCTGTGACGCCATCCACGCCACCGATTCCCGCCAGCGCACGGTGCCGGTCACCTGCTCGACCAGGCGCTGGCGGATCGCTTCCGGATCGCGGATGGCGCAGGCCAGCACGTTGGCGACCAGCGGCACCACCGGTTCCCGGATCGCCACCTGCGACAGCGCCGCTGCCATGGCCTCGGCCGCAGGCTGCATCAATGTACAGTGGAAGGGGGCCGACACCGGCAGCAGCATGGCACGCCTGGCACCTCTGGCTCTGGCAATCTCGATGGCGCGGTCGACCGCGGCCCTGTTGCCGGAGACCACAACCTGGCCGCCGCCATTGTCATTGGCAGCCTGGCACACCTCACTTTGAGCGGCCTCGGCGGCTACCGCCTGTACGACCTCATAATCCAGGCCGAGCAGCGCCGCCATGGCGCCGACGCCGACGGGAACCGCGGCCTGCATCGCGCGCCCGCGAATCCGCAACAGCCGCGCAGTGTCGGAAAGGCTCAGACTTCCCGCCGCCGCCAGCGCCGAATATTCCCCAAGCGAATGCCCGGCGACAAAGGCGGCATCACCGGCCACCGAAAACCCGGCTTCGGTCTCCAGCACCCGCAATGTCGCCAGCGACACCGCCATCAGCGCCGGCTGGGCGTTCTCGGTCAGCTGCAGGGTCTCGGCCGGGCCATCCCAGATGATCGCGGTCAGTTTTTCGCCGAGCGCGTCATCCACCTCGTCGAACACCGCACGCGCCACTGGAAAGGCCTCGGCCAGCGCCCTGCCCATGCCGACGGCCTGCGATCCCTGCCCCGGAAATGTGAATGCTGCGGTCATTGGCTCTCCAGTTCTGCCGCGTGGCGCTTCGCTTCGCGTAACCCCGACGGCACAACGTCTGTGGTCCCCTGCAGCGCAGCTAAGACACTGTCCCGGGCCGGGATGTCAAGCAGGCCCTGTCAAATCCCGGATGGCTCCCAATGGCCCCGGATGGCCGACAGAACCTTGCCAAAGATCGGGAAATCCGCCATAAGCGCCTTTCCGCAATTCCCGACCGGGGACTGAACGGACGGTTGTGCCCGAAAAACCGCTGGCGCTGACCATTCTCTGCCTTGCCTGCAAAGCGGATCCTGACAAAGCGGATCCTGCAAAGCGATCCTGACAGGGCGGATGATCAGGCGATGTGCCGGCGGGCTCTGCCTTTGCTTTAAGGGCGGCAGCTTCTTGCAGGATCCTTCTTTCGCCATGCTCTTCTGGTTTTCCAGGACATGCTTAAGATTTTCCGAAGAGCAGCCCGCAAAGAGGAGGCAGGCTTCGGGGGTGACAGGGCCAGTCGGCCTGGCGTCCCGTGTTCCCGCCTTCTGAGCTACCCCCAGAGTCCTTTCCGAAGGTCTCGAAGGGCTTGACGTCAGGAAATGCGCCAACATTTGAGGAAAGGACAGCCATGCCTCTTTACGAGCATGTATTTCTCGTGCGCCAGGACGCCAGCGCACAACAGGTCGAGGAACTGACGGCGCAGATGACCGGCATCGTCACCGGTCTCGGCGGCAAGGTCACCAAGACCGAGAGCTGGGGCGTGCGCTCGCTCACCTACCGCATGCACAAGAACCGCAAGGCGCATTTCGTGCTGCTCAACATCGACGCCCCGTCGGCGGCGATCTCCGAAATGGAGCGGCAGGAGCGCATCAGCGAAGACGTCATCCGTTATCTCAGCATCCGCGTCGAACAGCTTGAGGAAGGCCCCTCGGCGATGATGCGCAAAGCCGATCGGGGCGACCGCGACGAGCGCGGTGGCGGATCCCGGGGCGATCGTGAGCGCGGACCCCGTCGTCCCCGCGAAGACGTCGAACCCACGGTTGAGGAGTAAGAACAATGGCTGAAGCCGGTGCCCGCCGCCCATTCTTCCGTCGTCGCAAGACCTGCCCGTTCTCCGGGCCCAACGCGCCGCGGATTGATTACAAGGATTCCAAGCTGTTGATGCGTTACGTCTCCGAGCGCGGCAAGATCGTACCGAGCCGGATCACCGCAGTCTCCGCCAAGAAGCAGCGTGAGCTGGCCCGCGCCATCAAGCGTGCCCGCTTCATTGGCCTGCTGCCCTATGTGATCCGCTGATCCAAATCTTCGAGAAACACCGCGCCGGCGCGCTCAAAACCTGTCAGGGCGCGGTGTTTTTCCTTCCACAGTCTTCAAACAGTCTTCTGATTGAGGCTTCCGCCGCCGGCGGTCGCCGATGGTTGGGGTGCCGGACGCCTCTAACCGCTCAAAGGGGAGCGGGACAGCTGATGATCAAATTCGCAACAACTGCGTTCGCCATTGCTGCGGCGTCGGTAGCCATGTTCCTCTCGCTGGCATCGGGCTCGCCGCTTTCGATTGTCCTGTTCCTTCTTGCCCCGCTGCCACTGATGGTCGGTGCCATGGGCTGGGGCAGCTATAGCGGGGCGCTCGGCGCCATCCTCGCCGTGATCACCCTGGCGGTGGTTTTCGACCTCTCCCTTGCCCTTTATTTTCTCGTCACCGTCGCCGTTCCGGGCTGGTGGCTCGGCCATCTCGCCCTGCTCGGTGAGGAGACGGGCCCCGACCGCGCCCCCTCCAGCCTGACCTGGTACCCGGTCGGCCGCATCCTGGCCTGGATCGCGGGACTTGCCGGCGTGATCACCCTGCTGGCGCTGCTGACGCTCGGCACCAGCGCAGAGGACATCACAGCCGGACTGCACGCCGGCTTCAAGCCTCTGGAGCCCCATCTGCCCGCCTTGCGCGAAAAGCTGCAGGGGATTGATCCCCAGGCAGCCGGGCAATGGGATGAAAAGGCGATCCTTGACATGCTGGTCAGTTTCGCCCCGGTCGCCGTTGCGGTGGCCATGAGCAGCTCGCTGACGCTGAGCCTGTGGCTCAGCGCCAGGATCACCGCCGGACTGGGCCGGCTTTACCGCCCGTGGCCGGATCTCAGGACAACCCGGCTGCCGGCGCTGACCCTGGTGGCGCTGTTTGCGGCCGCATCCTTCTGCTTCCTCGACGGCCTCCCCGGCATGGCTGCCCGGGCTGCCACCGGCGCGATCATCGCCGCCTATATCCTGACCGGCTTTGCCGTACTCCATACACTGACGCTGGAACTCTCGGGCCGCCCGTTCTGGCTCATCGCCGCCTATGTCATCGCCGTCCTGTTCAGCTGGGCGCTGATCGCGGTCGGCCTGCTCGGCATCGCTGACGCCCTGTTTTCGTTCCGGTCCCCTTCGCCGCCCCCTCAGAAAGGGCCCCCGCCGCTTTAGGCCGTCTTTCCCGCTTCACACAAATCTCATCAGGAGAATCAACATGGACGTCATTCTGCTCGAACGCGTATCGAAACTTGGCCAGATGGGCGAGGTCGTGAAAGTGCGCGACGGTTATGCCCGCAATTTCCTGCTCAAGCGTGGCAAGGCGCTGCGTGCCACGGCCGACAATCGCGCCCGCTTCGAAGGCATGAAGGCCGAGCTTGAGGCCCGCAACCTCAAGGCCAAAGGCGAGGCCTCCAAGGTCGCCGAGAAGATCGAAGGCCGCAATATCGTCGTCATCCGCCAGGCCTCGGAATCGGGCCAGCTGTTCGGCTCGGTCAGTGTCCGCGACATTGTGATCTCCTTCGCTGCCGACGGCGTCGCACTGGCCCGTCCCCAGGTCCAGCTCGACGCGCCGATCAAGACCATCGGCAAACACAGCGTCACCATCGCCGTCCATCCCGAGGTCGAGGTTGATGTCACCGTCACGGTGGCGCGCAGCCAGGAAGAGGCTGAGCGCATCAATCGCGGCGAAGACATCTCGACCCGCAACCAGGACCGCGATGCCGCCGCTGAGGCCATCGCCGCCGCTGGCGAGTTCTTCGATCCCGATGCCGTCCATGAGGACCTCGCAGCCCCCGTCGCCGAGGAGGCCGGGCAATAGCAGCCCATATCCCACCAGCACCTTCCGGGGCTTGGCCAGGTCTGGCGCCCCCGGAAGGTGCCAAGGGGTCCAGATTGTGGCGGCGATGGCCGGATCCCTGAGGAGAACAAGGACTCCCGGCGAGGTTCTGCCTCCATGGGCCTTTCCGACCCCGGATGGATCGGTGCCCCGGCGACCTTTTCCGTCACCTGTATTCCAGTCTTCCCAGCCGCATCCTGACACCGGCGCTGATGCTGTCGGCAATGCGGTCAGGAAACATCCCCGGCAGCGCCCCCGTCACCCGATCGAGCGCGGCAGGTACCTCTGTGTGCAACTCCTCAAGGATCCCGGTGACAATTGCAGCACCGATCCCTGCCTTCGCGGCGGTCTGGACAAAGTGCCGCGCAAGGATGCCGTCGATAACGCTGTGACGACGGTCACCGACGGCCATGGCCAGCTTCATCCCGTTGCGCCGGATCTGTCGGGCGTCGACACAGGGCTGCGCGGAGAGCACGTCATAGAGCGGCGTCATGCGAAAACGACCGCCGGGAGAGAGAAAAACGCTGAAATTCTTGGCATGCCCATCGGTCGCGCCAAGAAGCCAGAAGGCCATGAGCGCCTTCAGGAACATCCTCTGATCCGCCTCGCGCTGATTACTCCCTTTCAGGAGATTGAGGATGGCTGGAATACCGGGCCCGCCATCGGATTCATATTTCGTCGCCGACGAAACGGAAAGGGCCTGGCAGCAATCCTCCTGAGGCAGACGCAGGAGACGATTGTCACGGGTCCAGCGACGATCGAAACGATCGATCACCAGCACCTGGCTTCCTTCAAACCGCTCGATCGCAACTGCGGCACTCGGCAGCCCGAGCGCGGCGATAAGCTTGAGGCAGAAGAACTCGTTCTCAACGCTGTGGGAAAGATCCATGCCGTTCGGCAGTATGCCAATCGGCGGTTTGAGAATGTGCGTCGTTGCCGTGGTCGCCAGCGGTTTGTACCACCGGCCCTTCATGAACAGGAGCGCAGTCTTTTCCTGTGCGCCAGCAATCGAGATCCGAAAATCCTCGTCGGTCCCGAGCCCAAGGGGGTTCGATGCAAGTTCGCGCAGCAGCCGGGCAATCTCGTGATCCTCAATCGACCTGGCGCTGACGGCACCGGCAGCGCCAGGTTCGACACCGTCCGGCAGGAACTGCAGGGCGCCAACACAATCCCGCCCGACAGCAGCGAGCAGGTCATAGGCAGCAATGCTCCGGGCGTGCACCCGCTCCGCCACACGACGACGAATGGCGGGATTGTCGGGCAGGAGGTTGTCAAGAACAGCAATCACAGGCGAACCCGCATAGCCGTCCTCGCGCAAGGGCAGAGACAGCGACACCGGCAATGCATACTCCCAGGCAAGCCAGGACTTATCGTAGCGAAAGACGATCCCGCCATTCGCTTCCCTGTTCATCTGCCCGACGAGACGGCTGTTGAGGAACACATTGAGAGGGATGCGCGGCACCCGCACCATCAGAAAATATCCTCAATCGCAGGCCCCCTGGTCCTGACACGGAGAACCAGCTCAAGGTCAAGCGCTCCAAGAATATCGCACAGCGTTCCCAGTTGGGCCCCCCTCGCTCCATTCTCGAGCGCCGAGATGGTTGCCTGACGCAGCCTGACGGGAGCCCCCACCTCGGTCTGGGTCAGGCCCAGCCTGCGGCGCTGCCGGCGAACGGCAACTCCAATCTGCTCGGGTGTTCGGGCAATCTGGTCCATTGGCACACTCCATCAGAACCGGATATACGCTCAAGAGCATAAAAAATCAATATACGCTTTAGCGCATACTTGCATTTTATACTCTGGATCGTATTTTCTGAAATATACGCATTTGGCGTATGAACCCCGGCGCAGGTCCGTGCGTGTGACGCGATTTCAAAGCGATGGCGATTATCCAGCAGGACCTGCCGACTCTGTCCCCAAGCCACCCTTGTGCCAACCGTCCTCCCTTCAGCCGTCCGCGTTCTCACCCGGACCATGTGCAGTCGCTGGCCGTCCCGGGGGCCGGAAGGGAACAACGGCAATCACCCCTGAGGGGGAATGGCGCGACAGGGCGGGTCCTGTTCCCCCCACTTCGTGGCGGCATTTTCCTGACGGGCCCGGGTGGTCAGGGGGCAAAACAGCAGCGACAGCTGGCAGGGATCGCGGTTTCACCCCTCGAAAAGGTCCGTCGCTCCCCGGCCACAGGAGCAGCGGAGCCTTCACAGCCACCGGCTGAGAGCTATCTGGCCTCCGGGGCCGCCGGCGGAGGCGCCGCAGGTGCCGGCGCCGGGGCATCGTTTGCCAGCGGCGGCGGTGCCGGGGGGGGCGGCGGAGGCGGCGGACTGGCAGCGGCACCGGCGTCACTGCTGCTGCCGGCACTGTCCGTCGGGCTCTCCCTGACGCTGTCCCGCAGGCTTTCCCCGGGATTTTCCCGGGTGCTGTCCCGCAGCTTTTCCTGGGCGCCGCTGGTCGGGCTGCCACCCGGCTTGCGTTTGCTGCGCGCATTGACGGCGCCATGGGGTTCCGGTGCGCCTGCAGGCTTGGCCTGCCTGTGTTTGGGCGGTTTGTGCGGCTCGGGAGCATGAGCCCGCATCGGTATTGCCTCTGGCGGGGTCGGATTGCGACGGAAAATGTCAAATGGTTCCGGGATCAGCGACGGCGGCTGTTGCGGCTGCTGGTACACCCGCTCTTCGGCCCGGCCTCGGGGCGGTGGCGGATTGTGATAGCGCGGGTCGGCGCCACCATTGGACATCAGATAGCTGGCCAGCCAGCCCGCCATATCGGAACTGGTGGTATAATGCTGGCGCAGGAAACCCGGCAGCGAGCTCGCTGGCACGGTTCGAACCAGGCCGCGCGGGCTCTTGTGGCAGACGCTGCAGGTCTGGGCGAAAAGCTGTGCCGGGGTCTTCCCCGCCTCCAGATTCTGCGCCTGGGCATGTGCGCGATCCGCCCTGCCCAGGTTCAACAGGCCCAGGCTCAACAGAAATGCTGTAGCCGCAAGGCAGCGCAATCGGCCCGACATGGTCTTGATCCCCAGTTGAAAGGCGTAACCTCGAAAAGCGCATGGCGCGGCCATGACCGACCGCTGACGTTCTAAAGCATTCCAACCCGAATGGAAACGCTGGCGCGCCCCGACCGCCCGCCCCCCGGACCGGACCTCCTCCGCTCAACCCGGCGCTTCCGAGCCTTCTCTGCTGAGCCTTCTCATTCTCCTGAAAGCCTGCAAATTGAGATTTACGCCCCGCTTTTGCCGTCATCCGGCAGTCGTCAGGCTTCCCTCCACGCTTGCCGGGCGGAGCGAAAAGCCAGAACCGAAAACTTCCGCCCCTGCCAACGCAATTCATCGGGCAAATCTGACTTTCTCAGGCCCACCGCCCGAGCGCCGGGTCGCCCGGACATTTTTCAGGGCTCCGCTGCAAGCCGGGTGCCCCTTTGTGGTTCGAGAACTTCCAGGCGCCATCCCCTGTGAATTCCCCCGCTGAAGCGGCCGATCCGCCCGGCAGGTGTCCCCCCCCCGGAAAGCGCGAGAACCAGGCCCCAGACGACAATTTTGTGGTCCCCCTCTTTGCGGCCATCCCCCTCCTCAGGGATCCGTCCCACGAAGCTCGTCCCCCGAGGCTCCTGGCGCCTCATCCCGGCACGTCGCCCCTTGCTGAGGCAAAAGCCTGTGGCCCGCATCAGGCCCCTGGCGGCGTCGCCCGCCCGGCGATGAGGCTCATGTGACAGGGGGCGCGCCGCCGCGCCATGGCTTGAGCCATATCAAGCGCGACTGAAGCGAAGAGGGAGCGCGACTGAAGCGAAGAGGGATTGGCCCGCTTTGCGCGCTGCCGCTTCGAACGGCCTTCCCGCTGTCGCGCCCGGCATCTGACCCGCGCAAAGAGCGGCGTGCCACACTGTCAGGAACGCCCGTCATTTCTGTAGTTCAACGCACAGCCACCCCACCCGGGCACCGGCGCCTGTTGGCGCAGCCCAGGAGCCGGGAGCCGATCTCACAGATTTCGGCACGCGCAACGCCGGAGACATCCGCATATCTCATTGAAGACACGCAGCTCCCCGCCCTGCTACAAACGGACTTAAACCCGCGCCTGATAATAACTGCATAGAGATGCAGAAATCCCTCTTTGTGGGAATTTCTGTTCCTCACAGAAAGTTGATGTATTGCTGCGGTGCCCTCGCCAGCGACGGAGCCCGATACGTGCCGCAGAAGCAGGCCGGCAGACGAGTACAGCCACCGCATGTACATTTAATTCAGGACCCGAACTGAGATTTAATTTTGGCATTTGTTTGACGCAAATCACACTGGCACTTTATTATCGCCGGCAATGACGCTTTCCTGCAACAATTAAACCGCTGCGGGCACGCCGCACCGGGTTCCCGTCCGCGCCAGCCCGGTGGATAAACCATCGCACTCTCAACCAGTTATTCACAGAGCCAGGGCGTAAAGGCAGCCCCGACCCGGGACCCGGTGCGGTTACGGCAAAATCCAGTCAAGCATCCGCCATGGCCCGGCGAATAATCATCCACCGTTTTATCTGAGCGGTTGATGGAGGTCAGCTTTCGCTTTCGCTTTGTGCATAGCTGGCGCTTTATCCCCCTCCCGCCGCCAAAGCTGCTAAGCATGTCCGATCATGGCCCCTGCTGATTCGACCGTCCTCAGACTCGCCCCCGACAGACTTGCGCCCGACGCCGGCATGCCGGCTTACCGCAGTGCGCCTCATAACATAGAGGCCGAACAGGGGTTGCTGGGCGCGATCCTGGTCAACAACGATGCCTTCTACCGGGTCTCCGACTTCCTGGAGCCGAAACATTTCTTTGAGCCGCTGCATCAGACCATCTATGAGACCACCGCGAGCCTGATCCGGATGGGCAAGATCGCCACCCCGGTGACGCTCAAGACCTTTCTTCCCGCCGACACCGATCTCGGCGGCATGACAATTGCACAATATCTTGCCCGCCTTGCGGCCGAAGCCACCACCATCATCAACGCCCAGGACTACGGACGCACCATCTACGACCTGTCCCTGCGCCGGGATCTGATCGGCATCGGCGAAGACATGGTCAACGTGGCCTATGATGCGCCGGTCGATTTCGCGCCCCGGGCGCAGATCGAGGATGCCGAGCGGCGCCTCTACGAACTCGCCGAGTCCGGCCGTTATGATGGCGGCTTCCAGAAATTCTCGCAGGCGCTGACCTCGGCGGTGGATCTCGCCGCCAACGCCTTCCAGCGCGCCGGCAGACTGTCCGGCATCGCCACCGGCCTGCGCGATCTCGACACCAAGATGGGCGGCCTGCAGCATTCCGACCTCATTATCATTGCCGGACGCCCGGGCATGGGCAAGACCTCGCTTGCCACCAACATCGCCTATAATGTCGCCCGCGACTACCAGGGCGAGGTGCAGTCCGACGGTTCGATCAAGGCGATCAACGGCGGTGTCATCGGCTTCTTTTCCTGCGAAATGTCGGCCGAACAGCTCGCCACCCGCATCGTCGCAGAGCGCACCGGCATTCCTTCCACCAACATCCGCCGTGGCGGCATCTCGGAGGCCGACTTCGATCGCATCCGCGAAGTATCAACCGAATTGCAGGTGCTGCCCTTCTTCGTCGACGAAACCGGCGGGCTGTCGATCGCGCAGCTGATGGCCCGTGCCCGCCGCCTCAAGCGCCAGCGCGGCCTCGACCTCATCGTCATTGATTATATCCAGCTGCTGCAGGGCTCGAGCCGTCGGGCCCAGGACAACCGGGTCCAGGAAATCACCGAGATCACCACCAGCCTCAAGGCGCTGGCCAAGGAACTCAACGTGCCGGTGATCGCGCTGTCGCAATTGTCGCGTCAGGTCGAATCGCGCGACGACAAACGCCCTCAACTGTCCGACCTGCGCGAATCCGGCTCGATCGAACAGGACGCCGACGTCGTGCTGTTCGTGTTTCGCGAGGAATATTATCTGGCCATGAAGGAGCCTCGCGCCGGGACCGAGGAACATGCCAAGTGGCAGAGCGACATGGACCGCGCCCATGGCAGGGCCGAGGTCATTATCGGCAAACAGCGTCATGGCCCGACCGGCACGGTTGAGCTGCAGTTCGACTCCTCGGTCACCCGTTTCGCCGATCCGGTGCAGGACGATCACCTGCCGGACCGCACCTTTTGACCCAAAATCACGCCCCCGCCTTCACTTCCGGTCAACTCTCCTTTCCCTTTCTGCTCCCGCCTGCCTCTCCCGGCCGCCCCCCTCAAGGCGTGACGGCCGGCATCCGGCTGTTGAAACCCGCCCCCGGTGCACGCTAAGAGGAGGCCATGAGCAGCGTCTCCGACCCCAAATCGCCCCCACCGATGCAACCCCACACCGCCTCCGGCACGGCGCTGCCGGCCACCTGCGGGGTGCTGACGATCGACCTCGATGCCATTGCCGCCAACTGGCGCAGGCTTGCCAAGACCGCGGTCGCCGCCGAATGCGCCGCCATCATCAAGGCCGACGCCTATGGCTGTGGCCTGGCCCCGGTGGCGGTGGCGTTGTGGCACGCCGGATGCAGGACCTTCTTCGTCGCCGACCTCAGGGAAGCGGCCATCGCCCGCGCCGCGCTGCCCCATGCCGCACTCTATGCGCTTGACGGCTATCTGCCCGACAGCGGTCCGTATTACGCCAGCCTCAACTGCAAACCGGTGATCGGCGACATCAACGAGCTGGCCGAATGGGACGCCTTCTGCAGCCGCGCGCGCTGGATCGGCGGCACCGCGATCCATATCGACACCGGCATGAACCGGCTTGGTCTGCCCCGCGCCGATGCCCAGGCGCTGATCCCGCGGATCCGGATCGGTTATCACGGCGTAACCCTCCTGATCAGCCACCTCGCCTCTTCCGAGCAGGCCGCCAACCCCGCCAACGCCAGGCAGCTCGCTCTGTTCCGCGACTTCTCCCGTGAATTTCTCAACGTGCCGGCTTCGCTTGCCAATTCCTCCGGCATTTTCCTCGGGCCCTCCTTCCATTTCGACATCGTGCGTCCGGGCGCAGCGCTCTACGGCGTCAATCCCACCCCGGACCGCGCCAATCCGATGCAGCCGGTGGTCAATCTCAAGGCCCGCATCATCCAGACCCGGGTCATCGAACGCGGCGAGAGCGTCGGCTATGGCGGCACCTGGACCGCCCACCGCACCACCCGGCTCGCCATCGTCGCCGCCGGTTACGCCGACGGCTATTTCCGCTCCGCCTCCTCCGGCGACGGTACACGCGGCGCCGATGTCATCGTCGCCGGACAGCGCTGCCCGGTGGCGGGGCGGATTTCGATGGACCTCATGACCGTCGATATCACCGACGTGCCACAGCAGGCGGCGCGGCGCGGCGACCTGGTGACGCTGCTTGGCGACGGCATCACTGTGGACGAACTCGCCCATCATTTCGGGACCAACGGCTATGAGGTCCTGACCAGCCTCGGCCACCGTTACAGCCGGGTCTATAAAGGCGACCTCGCTGCCGCGGCGGCGACATAACCTCCCGGGCCCCGAAACTCTGATGGCGCGAAACTCCCTGTCCTTCCTGTGCCAGAACTGTGGCGCCGCCTATAACCGCTGGCAGGGCAAATGCGAGTCCTGCGGCGGGTGGAACACACTTGTCGAGGAAGACAGCGCCGGCCACCTGCCGGTCGCCGTGCGCTCCCGCGGCAAGGGACGCCGCTTCGTCCTCGAAACCCTGTCCGGCGACAGCCATGACGCACCGCGCGTGCCCTGCGGCATCGGCGAACTCGACCGCGTCACCGGCGGCGGCTTCGTCCACGGTTCCGTGCTGCTGGTTGGCGGCGACCCCGGCATCGGCAAGTCCACGCTTCTGACCCAGGCCACCAGCGTGCTGGCGCGTGCCGGCCATCGTGTGGTCTACATCTCCGGCGAGGAGGCCGTGGCACAGGTGCGGCTGCGTGCCGCCCGCCTCGGCCTCTCTGACGCACCCGTCCAGCTCGCCTCCGAGACCTCGGTCGAAGACATCGTATCGACCCTGTCGCAGGGCACCGTGCCGCGTCTGATCGTCATCGATTCGATCCAGACCATGTGGACCGACAGCGTTGATTCGGCCCCCGGCACCGTCACCCAGGTGCGGGCCTCGGCGCAGGCCCTGATCCGCTTCGCCAAGAAGACCGGGGCCGCCATCATCCTGGTCGGCCACGTCACCAAAGACGGCCAGATCGCCGGCCCCCGTGTGGTCGAGCACATGGTGGACGCGGTGCTGTCTTTTGAGGGAGAGGGCTCGCAGCAGTTCCGCATCCTGCGCGCGGTCAAGAACCGCTTCGGCCCCACCGACGAGATCGGGGTGTTCGAGATGACCGGGCTCGGCCTGCGCGAGGTCGCCAACCCCTCGGAACTGTTCCTCTCCGATCGCGATCTCGGCACGCCCGGTACTGCGGTTTTTGCCGGCATGGAGGGCACGCGCCCGCTTCTGGTGGAATTGCAGGCGCTGGTGGCGCCGACCTCGCTCGGCACGCCGCGCCGCGCCGTGGTCGGCTGGGATCCGAGCCGGCTGTCGATGGTGCTGGCGGTGCTCGAGGCCCATTGCGGGGTCCGCCTGTCCGGTCACGACGTCTATCTCAATGTCGCTGGCGGCCTGCGCATCCAGGAACCGGCCGCCGACCTCGCTGCCGCCGCGGCGCTGGTGTCGTCTCTGGTAAACGCGGCGTTGCCGGCGGAAGCGGTCTATTTCGGGGAGATCTCGCTGTCAGGGGCGGTGCGCCCGGTGGCCCAGAGCGCGGCCCGGCTCAAAGAGGCCGCAAAGCTCGGTTTCAAAGCCGCCGTGCTGCCCGATCGCGGCCGCGGGGAGGCACTGGGCGACGCCGGCCTCAATCTCTGTGCGGTCGCAGGCCTCACCAGCCTTGTCGCCAACATCGCCGCCCGCGCCGCAGGCCGGCATACAGCTGAGAAAAAAGCCACAATATCGCGAGATTCGCCCCCCGAAAACGCCCGCCAGAGGTGACGTTGCGGACGGGCAACGGTATACAGCACCTCAGGAAGCAGGATCGGATGCGCGCGGCAATGCGCCTCAAGGCGGCCCGTTCGGCCAACGCGTGAGGCTTATCGTCACACGTCGATTGGCTTCATCTTTACTCAAATAACAGCGGACCAGCCCACAGATGTCGTTACCCATTCTTGATCTGCTCCTGCTCGCTGTCATGCTGGTCTCCGGCCTGCTCGCGATGGTCCGCGGCTTCATGCGCGAAGTGCTGTCGATCTCCGCCTGGATCGCCGCCGCGCTGGTCACCGTTTACTCCTACTCCAAACTGCTGCCCTTCGCCAAATCGCATCTCGACAATGACATGCTGGCGAACGCGGTCGTCATCGGCGGCGTTTTCGTCCTCACTCTGATCATTGTCTCGATCATCACCATCCGCATCTCCGACATGGTCCAGGACTCCAAGGTGGGCGCGCTCGACCGCACACTCGGCTTCCTGTTCGGCCTGGCGCGCGGTCTTCTGATCGTTGCCGTGGTCTTCATGCTGTTCACCTGGCTGGTGAACGAGCCGCAGCGCCCGAACTGGGTCACCCAGGCCAAATCCCGCCTGGTGCTGCAGAAGACCGGGGACTGGCTGATGGCTCTGATCCCCGAGGATCTCGACAAGAAGTTGAAAGACTTCAAGGGTAACAAGGGTGAGGACAATCAGGCCGACAGTGATCCCTCAGCCACGGGCGACGGCTATAGCAAACCGACCCGCGACGGCCTCAACAAGCTGATCGACAAACCCGCGCGGTAAAGTCGAAAAGCGCCAGGACGTAAGGTGGAGCGATGGACGAGACCCGCAATCGCCAAAGCAGCATTGCATTTTCTGGCAACAGCGGTCCGGCCGGGCACGACTTTGAAGAAGACTGCGACCTGAACTGGCACCTCGACGACGACAAGCCGCGCGAGGAGTGCGGCGTCTTCGGCATCTACGGCCATCCCGAGGCCGCCGCCATCACCGCGATCGGCCTGCACGCCCTCCAGCACCGTGGCCAGGAGGCCGCCGGCATCGTCTCCTTCGACGGCAGCCGCTTCCATTCCGAGCGGCGTCTGGGCCTGGTCGGCGACACGTTCTCCCGCCGTCAGGTCATCGACCTGCTGCCCGGCAATTTCGCCATCGGCCATGTGCGCTACTCCACCACCGGTGCCACCATCCTGCGCAATGTCCAGCCTCTGTTCGCCGAACTCGATGCCAGCGGCGTTGCCGTCGCCCATAACGGCAATCTCACCAACGGACTGAGCCTACGCCGCGAACTGGTGCGCGGTGGCGCCATCATGCAGTCAACCAGCGACACCGAAGCGATCCTGCATCTGATCGCTTTGTCCAAGCGCAGCCGTTTCATCGATCGCTACATCGACGCACTGCGCCAGATCGAAGGCGGCTATGCGCTGGTATCCCTCACCAACAAGAAGCTGGTCGGTGCCCGCGACCCCCGCGGCATCCGCCCTCTGGTGCTCGGTGACTTCGGCGGCTGCCCGATCCTGACCTCGGAGAGCTGCGCCCTCGACATCATCGGTGCCCGCTTCGTGCGCGACATCGACCCCGGGGAAATCATCGTCTTCGATGAGGAGGGCAGCAGTATCCACAAGCCGTTCCCGCCGATTGCGCCACGGCCCTGCATCTTCGAATATATCTATTTTGCCCGCCCCGATTCGATTGTTCACGGCCGCTCGGTCTATGAGGTCCGCAAGGCCTTCGGCGCCCAGCTGGCGCGCGAGAGCCATGCCGATGTCGATGTCGTGGTGCCGGTGCCCGATTCGGGCGTTCCGGCCGCACTCGGCTACAGCCAGCATTCCGGCGTGCCGTTTGAACTCGGCATCATCCGCAATCACTATGTCGGCCGCACCTTCATCGAGCCCACCCAGGCCATCCGCGAATTCGGGGTGCGCATGAAGCATTCGGCCAACCGCGCCGCGATCCGTGGCAAGCGCATCATCCTGATCGACGACTCCCTGGTGCGCGGCACCACCTCGAGAAAAATCGTGCGCATGATGCGCGACGCCGGAGCCACCGAGGTCCATTTCCGCCTCGCCTCGCCGCCGATCCTCTACCCCGATTATTACGGCATCGACCTGCCCGACCGTGACGGCCTGCTCGCCGCCACCCATTCGCTGGAGGAGATGCGCCAGCTCATAGGTGCCGATTCGCTCGCCTTTCTCTCGATCGACGGCCTTTACCGCGCCATGGGCGAGGACGGCCGCGATGCCGCCAATCCACGTTTCGCCGATCACTGTTTCACGGGCACCTACCCCACCCCTCTGACCGACAAGAACCAGCTGGAACCTCAGCCGCGGCAATTATCGTTGCTTGCCGAAGCCAGCTGATCCCGGCCGGCGTCTTCCCCCTGTTGCGCCCCAGAGCCCCGCGGCCGCATGATCCATGGAAATCTTTTCATGACCCAACCTCTTGCCTCCTCAATTGCGCTTGTCACCGGAGCCTCACGCGGCATCGGCTACGCCACGGCTCTGGCCCTGGCGCGGGCCGGCGCCCATGTGGTGGCGGTGGCACGCACCCAGGGCGGCCTGGAGGAACTTGACGACGAAATCGCCTCTCTCGGCGGCCAGACCACTCTGGTGCCCTGTGATATTGCGGAGCCCACCGCCCTGCCGCAGCTCGGTGCCGCACTTCATGAGCGTTTCGGCAGGCTCGATATTCTGGTCGGCAATGCCGGCATGCTCGGACCCGCCTCGCCTCTCGGCCATATCGACCTCAAGGCCTTCACCGATGTGGTGACGCTCAATCTGACCACGAATTTCCAGCTGATCCGCTGCATGGAGCCCCTGCTGCGGGCTTCGGCCGCCGGCCGCGCCGTGTTCGTGACCTCGGCCGCCGCTCATAAGGCGCGGGCCTATCTCGGTCCCTATAGCGCATCCAAGGCCGCGCTCGATGCCATGGTGCGGTGCTGGGCGGAAGAAACCGCATCGACCGCGATCCGCGTCAATCTGTTCGATCCGGGACCGGTTCGCACCCGCATGCGCGCTGTCCTGATGCCGGGAGAGGATCCGATGAGGCTCGATACCCCCGAACAGATCGCGCAATTCATCCTGCCGATGTGCCTGCCGCAGTGGTCCGAGACCGGCAAGGTCTACGCCTACCCGGCCCGCGCATTGCGGGAGTTTCGCGCTCCCGCATGAGAGCGCGAAAATCCCCTTGAGCGCATTTTCAGCGTTTGGGGCGGAAGGGATTGGCCTTCTCACGCAGACTGATGCGCACCGGGGTCCCCGGCACATCAAAGGCGCCGCGGAAGGAATTGGTGAGATAGCGCAGATAGCTCTGCGGCACCGCATCCGCGCGCGAGCAGAACAGCACCAGGCTCGGCGGCCGCGCCTTGGTCTGGGTGATGTAGTTGAGCCGGATACGGCGCCCCGATACCGCCGGCGGCGGATTGGCAGCGGTCACCTGTTCAAACCAGCGGTTGAGGGCCGATGTCGGTACCCGCCGGTTCCACACCGCATAGGCCTCCTCGATAGCTGCCATCAGCCGATCAATGCCCTCGCCCATCAGACCCGACACCGCCACGATCGCCACACCCCTGAGCTGGGGCAGGAAGTGATCGGCATCCGTCCGCAAGGCAGCGACGGCTTTGCCCTGGTCGGCCATCAGGTCCCATTTGTTGACCGCGAGCACGATCGCCCTGCCCTCGCGTTCGACCAGGTCGGCGATGCGCAGGTCCTGTTCCTCAAAGCGGTTCTGTGCATCCATCATCAGCACCACCACCTCGGCAAAGCGCACCGCACGCAGTGCGTCAGCCACCGACAGCTTCTCCAGCTTTTCCTCGATCCGGGAGCGACGGCGCAGACCCGCAGTGTCGAAAATCCGGAACGCCCGCCCCTTCCAGGTGACCTCGACCGGGATGGCATCGCGCGTGGTGCCGGCTTCGGGGCTGGTCAGAAGCCGCTCCTCACCCAGCAGATGATTGATCAGGGTCGACTTGCCAGCATTGGGCCGGCCGACAATGGCGACGCGGATGGCGCGCGGCGCCCCTTGCGCGTCCACCTCTTCGCCGTCCTCGTCCTCATCCTCGTCTTCCTCCTCGGGCGGGCGGATCCACGCCCGCACCGCGTCATAGAGTTCGCTCAACCCGTCGCCATGTTCGGCGGAGATCGCAACCGGCTCGCCGAGACCCAGCGCATAGGCTTCCATGGCGCCGGCGTCGCCCTTGCGCCCCTCGCTCTTGTTGGCAACCAGCAGCACCGGCTTGCCGGCACGGCGCACCACATCGGCAAAGACATGGTCATGGGGGATCACCCCGGCCCGGGCGTCGATGACAAAAAACAGCGCATCGGCGTCGGCAATGGCGGTTTCGGTCTGGGCGCGCATGCGCCCCTGCAGCGAGCGCGGATCATCGCCATCATCAAGGCCGGCGGTGTCGATCACGTCAAAGCTGAGATCGCCAAGCCGGGCCTCGCCCTGGCGGCGATCGCGGGTGACGCCCGGCAGATCGTCGACCAGAGCCAGCTTCTGGCCCACCAGACGGTTGAACAGGGTCGATTTGCCGACATTGGGTCGGCCAATGATGGCAATGGTAAAAGACATCGGTCACCCATGTAAGCCCGCCAGTCACAACGGGTCCTGCACAAAATGGGATCTGTGCGGGCAGTTGATCATCGCCAGTCACGCCAATACGCAAAGTCTGGTTACCCAAACCCATCTGCACCCAGGCGACATTCCGCTCGCGTCTCGTACGGGCTCACCGAACGTGCCGTGACCGGGCTTGCCATCTGCCGGATTGAGATCGGCGACATGTCGCGCTCGGTGATCTGGCCGGGCGGAACCAGCCAGACAGGGCTTCGAGATCAACCCTGATGATCCTGATTGATATCCGGGGAGGCTCCTCGAGATCAGCGCGGGAAGGGGCTGATCGGCGCGGCGTCCTGATCGGGTGCCGTGGTGCGCCTGCGGGCCACCGCTCGCGGTGCCGGGGCCACCTCAACATTATCCTGGGCGGCCTCGCCATCAACCGCAGAGGGTGCCGCGCTGGCGGCAGGTGCGGGACGCGGCTTGGGCTTGGGCTTGGGCTTGGGCTTCGGCCTGGCATCGGCGACCGGCTCTGCAGCTGCGGCGGCAGCTACAGCCTGCGCATTGTCCTGCTCCTGCTGCTGGGCCCCCTTGTACATGTCCTTGGGCACCCCCTGCTCGAGGCCTGGAACGCCCTCCGGGAACACCGGCTTGCGATCGCCTGGAATCTTCTTTTTGGTGTCAAGGAAATCCAGCAGATCACTGGGGTCGAAGCTGCCCCCCCCGCTGGCGCAGCCGCCGAGAAGGGCGGAAAACCCGATCAGAACGAAAGCCGCGGTCAAACGTGGTTTCCTGCGCATCGCTTCATCTCTCTTTCAGCCGTCCTCGCCTCAAACGCAATTTCGTCAGCGACCAGGCTCACGAAACCCGCAAGGAGAGCGGATCCTGTTCCGCGGGCGGCCACTGCTGCGGCCCCCCTTCAATTACGAACGTCCGTATCGGATGGCGCTCTAGCTCCTGCCTGCCTCCGGCAGCATCGCCCCCAGCGCATCCACTACCCGTTCCCGGATCTTCTCCGGTGTTTCGGGATCGTCCTGCACCGCCTCAACCCATTTGCGCGCGGATGCCATGTCGCCTTCACGCCACGCACTCAAAGCCAGCATTTCACGCGCAGTGTGGCGAAAACTTGATGACGGCACCGTAAAACGTTCAAGGCGCCGCAGCATCTCAGCATAGCCCGCATTATCCAGCAGCAGTCCGGCAGCGCGGATTTCCGCCAGCTGGCGTTGCGCCACACCGATGCTGCTGTCGGCGGCGATGTCGTCGAACATCCTGGCCGCCGCCTTGACATCGCGCGCCGCGACTTCCCCCGCTGCGTGCAGCCGCGCCAGAGAACGGTAGCCCTTGGGGGCGGTCGCCGAAAGCTCGTTGAACAGCGCCTCGGCGTCGGCATGATTATTCTGTTCGGAAAGGATGACCGCGCGGTCGAACACCACGCTCACCTTGGCCGACTTCTCCGCCTCCAGATACGTATAGTAGCGCCACCCGCCAACTCCGGCGAGAACCACCGCCATCACCCCGATGACGTAAGGGGCATATTCCTTCCACAGCTTGGCGAGCCGTTCCGCCCGCATCTCCTCGTCAATTTCGTCAAATAATTCAGACACTTAGTTATGTCCTATCGGCTGCTGCGGAGGTTGTCGGAAAGCGCGCCGGGAAAAGCCTTCGAAGCCCGGCGGGGGACGCGCGCTGCGCGATACAATATCGATGCCGCGCTGGCAAGGCAATGTCAGGGTGATCAAAGCGTTAGCGTCAGGCGGCGATCCGGAGATGCCAGGCCCCCGAACGGGGTCTTTGATGCCGGCCGGCCACCACAAAGAGGTGGAAAAACCGGCTCACCGCGCCATCGGCCACCACGTCTGTCACAATTGCGAATGGCGTCGCCGGCCACTTCACTCAAGGGGCCACGATCCCTTGTGCCAGGCAAAGGACGCCCGATCCGGGATGGCAAGGCCCGGGAAGGCCCCGCACAGGATCATCGCCTGCCGAATCACCCCTGGCCACCAGATGGCCCGCCGCCCACAGCATTGTGTCGATCCGCATGAGATGCCTGACCGCGGCAAGGAAGCGGCCACGGGCACAGGACGCCGCCATCGCCGATCCGCGCCGGCAGCATCCGGATCCATGCGCCCGATCCTATCCCCGGGGCGTGAAGATGAGCCTGTCCGCCCGCACCGACGGTCCCGCATAGCGACTGTCGATATAACGCACCGCAATCGGCCGGCCCGCCAGGGCACCGCCCAGACCCACACTCAGATGCAGGGGCAGGCAGGCATTGAGGGAGTCGGTGATGGCCCTGAAATAGGCGGCACGAATCTCCTCCGAGACCCCCGGCGTGGTATAGGTGACACGCGGCGGAGCAATCAGGCTGCCGTTGCGGTTGAAGCTGAAACGGAGCGTCATCTGCATCCCGGGCAAGGCCTTATTGAGCGGCGGCGGGCTCCAGCACGAGCGCAGCATGGCAAAAAGATCGGCGATGGTATCGAGTTCACGAGTGCCCGCCTGAGCCGGCGCGGCCGCGATCGCCAGAATCACTGACATCACCAGAGAGCCGACTCCTCCAGCCATCCGACCCGTCACACCCATGCCGCCCCTCCGCACCCCAGCCAATGGCGGACACAACCGGCACCGACCGACGACACCAACGAATCTCCCCTTCGGCGTGCCACTCTTGCGCCGTACTCTTGCACGCTACCCTTTCGTGCCTTCGCGCCGGACATCCTTGACGTTGGCAAAAACGATGTCCGGGGCCCGCTCGCTGGTATAGCCGAGGTAGAACTCGTTCCTCGCCAGATAGACCGGATCGCCGTCGACGTCGTCGGCAATGCTCGACATGTTGGCGGAGACGAAGTCATCAAGTTTCCCTCTCTCCGCGCAGGAGATCCAGCGCGCCAGCTGGAACTCGCTGATCTCGAATTCGACCGGCAGGGCATATTCGGCGAGAAGCCGCGCCTTGAGCACATCGAGCTGCAGCGGCCCGACCACGCCGACCAGAGCGGGCGCGCCGTCACGGGGGCGGAACACCTGAACCACGCCCTCCTCCGACATCTGCTGCAAGGCCTCTTTCAGTTTCTTGGCCTTCATGGCATCGGTCAGGCGCACCCGGCGGACGATTTCCGGAGCAAAGCTCGGCACCCCGACAAAGGTGAACTCCTCGCCCTCGGTCAGCGTATCGCCGATCCGCAACACGCCATGATTGGGAATGCCGACAACGTCGCCGGCGAAGGCCTCGTCGGCGACCGAACGGTCCTGGGCGAAAAAGAACTGCGGGCTCGACAGCGGCAGGCTCTTGCCGGTGCGCACCAGCTTCGCCTTCATGCCGCGGCTCAGTTTGCCCGAGCACAGCCTCGCGAAAGCAATGCGGTCACGGTGGTTCGGATCCATATTGGCCTGGATCTTGAACACAAAGGCGCTCATGCGCGGCTCGTCGGCCTCGACCTTGCGCTGGTCACTGTCCTGCGCCCGCGGTGCCGGGGCGAGGCGGCCGATGCCCTGCAACAGATCCCCGACCCCGAAATTGCGCAGCGCGCTGCCGAAATAGACCGGCGTCAGATGGCCCTCGCGAAACGCCGCCAGATCGAACGGCTTGCAGGCCTCGCTGACGAGATCGAGTTCCTCCTTGACGGTGGCGACATCGAGATTGGGATTGAAGCGGGTCAGATCGCTGATCTCGATCTCCATGGTGGCGCCAAGCCTGGGCGAATCGACCCGGCCCCCGCCGTCGATGAGCCGCACCCCGCCATGGATCACATCATAGGTGCCGAGAAAGTCGCGACCGCGCCCGACCGGCCAGGTCATCGGTGTGGTGTCGAGCGCCAGCGTCTTTTCGATCTCATCGAGCAGTTC
>Ga0123357_10000317_pt1 | contig 46098 bp, 52 predicted proteins | sample TergutEmb28metaG_FD_89873 | JGI IMG/M metagenome (GOLD analysis project Ga0123357, IMG submission 89873) | Embiratermes neotenicus P4 segment gut microbial communities from Petit-Saut dam, French Guiana - Emb289 P4 | ecosystem: Host-associated > Arthropoda: Insects > Digestive system > Gut ...
GAAGTCCGGTGCTGACACTGGAAACGCGCCAAAAATGATGGATGCCGAGCACGAGTTCTCATCTTTGGTGTCCATTGAGATCAATGGGCTGCGAAAGATGGGTTTTGAACACCATCCTTAGCAAAGTGAGATTTCTTCACTTTGCTTCTGGCAGTCAGCGCGGCGATGTACCGACGTGTTTCTGGCAGCTTGAGCCAGTCAACGGGGCGCTTCCCAAAGCTGGCTGCTGCCTGTGTTGCGTTAAACCAACCGGCATCGTCGAACGCCATGGGCGCACCTTGGTAGTCGGCCATGACCACAACCCCGCTCACTGCTGTGCTCCTTGGGGTTGTTGCTCGCGCGCCAAGCTTTCTTCGAGGCGTACCACCACCTCGTTGTTGAGGCTGCGGCGGTTGTCGATAGCCTTGTGCTTGAGCGCGTCTTTCAATTCCCGCTGCAGGCGGATCACCAAGTGCGGGGCCTGTCTGTTACCTTCCATTGGTCGTTCCTTAATGGACTACCGTAGTCCATTGCGTTGACTATAGACTACCGTGGTTCATCGCGCAAATACCCACGAAATAGTATGGTTATTGCACCACTGTGATCTATGATCCCTCTATGAGCCGTACCGACCCTCAGATGAAGATCAGGCTGTCCGCTGAGTTGAAGGCGAGCATCGAACAAGCCTCAGCAGCCAACAACCGCACGATGAACGCTGAGATCGCTCACCGATTGGAGCGATCGTTCTCGATGCCAGACCTCAGCGGTCACATCCGTAGCCTTAGTAGATACGGCGTGCAGCAACCGAGAGACATCATTGGAACGATCGTGGAGTTGCAGCGAGCTCTTGGCAAGGCGCATGCTCTCGCGGATTCACTCAACCTGTTCGAGCCTGTTGCAAAGGCCAATATGGAAGCCGAGGAGGCAAGCGAGTCAGATGGGACTGGAACTGTCTCCTGAAGGTCGGGCAGCCCCGGCTGGCGCTGTCGTGACGCCACCATGTGGCCATGTACGCCATCGCCACGCCGACGAGCCAGCGCTTTAAGCCGATCACGTTCATCCTGATGGATGGCGGGACGATTGCGTCGGTGGTGACGCTGCCGATCCGCCCGGAAGACCTGACGCGCACTGAGCCGTCGCGGGCCACGGTGCATCAAACTCCTGGCCGGGGCGTCACTGGCTGGCTCGACAACCTCGGCCCCGGGATACCGACCGTCACCCTGTCCGGCCACACCGGGTGGCGGTACACGGCGGGCGCCGAGGGGGGCGTCCTGGATGGCTTCGACTCCTTCGACGCCCTCAACCAGCTGGTGGCGTTCGACTACCACTTGGCGAAGCAAAACGCCATCGATGACGGTGTGGATCCTGCCGAGGTGAAGCTGCTGTTCGCAGACACGGTCGATAACTTCATCTGGTCGGTGGTGCCCACGCAGTTCGTGTTGCGCCGCTCGCGCTCGCGCCCGCTGCTCTACCAGTACAACATCACGCTGCAGGCCATCGAGACGGACATTGACTGGCAAGCCCCGCAAGCGCCGACAAATGGGAATGCGGTCGCCGGGCAGGCCAGCGTGGCCGGTTCGGTCGATACGCTGCAATCCATGGTCGACGGCGGGGTCGGTGGCCCGTTGGGCTCACTCGGCTCTCTGGCGGGCGATTTGGCGCAAAACGCCGCCGGTGCTGAAGCTAGCGGCGCGGCGGCCCTGGCGCGAGACATCGCAAATGCCGGGATCAACGCCTTTGGCTCACTGCTGAACATTGCGGCGGCTGGGATCGACCTGCAGGCGGACGCGCTGGGCAAGCTGTCGGCGCTGCTGAACATCGCGTGCGTGTTCTCCAACTCGCTGAGCCCGGCGCAGACCTACGAGAACTATTCGAGCCTGTACGGTGCGTCCAACTGCTCGAGCACCACGGGGGGCAGCCTACCGAGCCCGCTGGCCGGACAGAACGTGTTCGCCCTGATGGTTGATGACGGCTCGCGGCCAGTGTCCCTGACCAGCGGCGCCGTGGCCGGGATACAGGCGCTGGTCAGCTCCGACCCGGTGCTGGCACCGCTGTCCGGGCAAGAGGCGGAGCGCTACATTGACCAGATCGTTTCGGGGGTCAACCTGTGACCGTCTTTACCCGCGCCCTCCCCTCGTACCGCGTCGTCGCAATCGACCACGACGACACGCTGCAGTCCATCGCCGGGCGGGAACTCGGCGACGCGAACCGTTGGGTTGAACTGGCCTGGATCAACAGCCTAGTCTGGCCCTACATCACCCGTGATCCGCGCCGCGCTGGCCCCACTGTGCTGCTGGCCGGAGCATTCATCAAAGTGCCTGCGCCTAAGGGGACGTATTCGGGCACGCAAGAAACCGGGCAGGTCTTTGAGCGCGACTGCGCCATGCAAAACCGCCTGCTGGCCGACGACGGCGCGGGAGACTTCGCCGTGGTGGCCGGGTCGAAGAACCTGGTACAGCAACTGCAGCACCGCCTTTCCACGCCCAGGGGACAGGCTCGGCGCCATCCGCTCTACGGCTCGCTGATGTACCGGCTGATCGGCACGCTGGCCACGCCAGTGGCAAACCTGCTGTCCGAGAAGTACGCCGAGGCGGCGATCCAGGCGGACTACCGCGTCAACGCCATCACCAACATCCAGGCCGCGATCGTTGGCGATGACGTGAACGTCACCGCCAGAGCGGAAACCATCGCCGGTGGGCCTGTTGACATCAAGATCGGGCAGCAATCATGAACGGATTCCAGATCAAGGACTTCAAGTCCGTCACCGCAGGCATCATCAATCGCGCCCGCTCGGTCACGCAAAAAATCACCGACTACGCGCCGGGCAGCGTTGCGCGCACGCTCATGGAAGCCCCGGCGGCGGAAATGGAGGAGCTGTACCTGCAGATGCTCCTTGGGTTGCGCGACGCCATTCCCGTGGCAACCTACCTCAGCTTCGATTTCGGCAAGCTGCCGCCATCGCGGGCGACCGGCTTCGTCGCCATCGCTCTCGATCCGGTGCCAGAAAGCGACACCACGATCAGCGCCGGAGCCGTGTTCAGATCCAGCGATGGCCGCGAGTACCGCTCCACCGAGGACGTGGCGTGGCCAGCGGGCGCCGAATCCATCCGCGTGCCGGTGGAATCGACCGCCGTGGGTTCGGCGGGAAACATTGCCGCTGGGGCGATCAACTCCACCACCCTGAGCGACCGGCCGTATGCCATCAGCAACCCGGCCGTCACTTCCGGGCGGGACGTGGAAACCGACGCGGAGCAAAAGGCCCGCTTTGCCGGATTCATCCAGTCGCTGTCGCGCGGCACCATGGTGGGGTGCCGGTTTGCCGTGGCGTCGGCCATGCTTCAAGACGCCGACGGCAACGTCTCAGAGTACGTCACCCGCATCGGCGAGTTGGAGGCGCCTGGCTACGTGCGCTACTGGGTCTACTCGAACCATGGGATTCCGTCGCCTGAACTGCTGGGCCTGGCGCAGCGCATGCTCGATGGCTGGCGCAACGCCGACGGCTCCATCGTCCAAGGCTACCGGCCGGCTGGCGTCCGCGTGGACGCGTTGCCGATGGAAGAACGCGAACTGCCGATGTCGATCCAGGTCAGCATGTACCCCGGCTACGACTTGGACGCAGCGACCAAGCAGCGTATCACCGACGTGTTCGAGACGGAGATTCGCGCCGTACCGGCCGGTGGCTCGGTGTTCCTCAAGAAGCTGGTAGAGAAGATGCTGGCCGTCAACGGTGTGCGCCTGATCGTGCCGGATCGCACCGAGAACATCTACTGCGCGGCCAGCGAGGCGCTGATTCCCGGCCAGTTGGGGATTGAGCCGCTATGACCCTGATTCCGATCAGCGCCAATTACGGGATCCTCAAGGCCAACGATAACCACGATGCCTTGGGGCGGTTCGCGCCTAGCCCCGGATCCAAACGCCGGACGCAGGGCTTCGATTGGGATCACGGCCAGCGGCCCGGCCTGTTCGGGTTGCCGGACATTGCGGTCACCTCGTTCCGCGGCGACGAGTTCGGTGCCGACCGTAAAGCCATCCGCGTCGGCGCAATGGCACACCTGAATGAGATTCGCAGGGGCGATACGCCGCTGGTCAACCGGGACACAGGTTGGACGCTGGCGGTTGGCAATAAGGACTGGGAAAAAATTGCCAAAAACACACGGCAATCCACCGAGAGTTTGCAGGCAATCGCTGGGCTTTCCAGCTTGGTGGAACGTGCTGTGCTGGCTGAATCACATCTCGATGTTGAGCACCAGAATACAGACGTTCAGGGCGTTCACCGCCTGTATGCGCCCGTGGGGATCGGTGGTAAGTTGTACCGCGTCAAGCTGACTGTGCGCGATTACAACGGCGCTGACAGTGGCGCCAAAACCAACCTGCACGCGCTTCAGGCGATAGAAATAGAAAGCGCCCCGCTGGGAACGTTCTGGATCAGTCAGGGTGCAAACCCGTCACAAACCAGTCAACCAACCACGGAGCGCACTCTCAGTGTACTCGCCCTGCTCCAAGGAAGCAAGCGCGAGGACGGCACGCCTTGGGATAGCGGCGAGCAGCCCCTCACAAAGGCCGTTCTCATGATCTGGTTGGGAGCACGCCCATGAGATCCCACGTTTTCAAGCGCCTGCTAGCGTACCCGCACGCGGCGGTCTTTGACAAAGCGCCCGACGACTCGCTGGCCTTTCGCCTGCGCCATCCTGACGGAGCGCGCTGGAAGATTGACGATGGCTGGATGGACGCCTGGGCGGGCGACGCCCGGCACACCTACGATCTGAGCGCCGGCTCGGTGGCCATGCTCGTGGCCGCCCTGGGCGCCGACGGGTTCGAGGTGCTCCAAACAAACGCCAGATTCAACGGCCTGTCGGCCATGGTGCTGGTGGACGGTGCGGGCGACCAGGGGCAAAGCAATGGCGATCACGTCACGGCGTTCACGTCGCTGCTCTGGGTGCTGTTCTCGGGCTATGCGGCCGAGTTGGACGTCATCCACTACCAGATCCGGCAGGCGCTGTTGCAGATGGTGCTCACGACCGCCGACGGAGAATGGCTCGACCTGTGGGGCGAGCTGTACGGCGTGGCCCGCCTTCAATACGAGACGGACGTCGCCTACCGCTTGCGCATCCCGGCGGAAGCGTTTCGTCTGCGCGTCAACGCCTTGGCAATCGAAAAAGCCATTTTGGACATCACCGGCAAGGTGGTTCGGATCCTAGAGCCGTGGACGACGGTGTTCGTGCTGGATGACAGCGAACTGGATGGCGACGAAAAAACCCAGGACTCGACCCACGTCGGTTACTTCTTCATCCAGCCGGAATCTGGCGTCTCCATCGACTGGTCGGACGTGCTGCCCGTCATCGAGCGCAATCGCCCGGCTGGCGTGCTGATGCTGCCGCCACAGGTGCGCAACTCGGCATGGATCGTTGTCGACCCGGTGTATGGGGCGTCCGGGTTCTCCATCCAGCGCCGCCATGTGGGCAACGCGACCACCGAAGATCTGGCGCTGCTTGACTACATGAACATCGAGGATGTTTCGACGCTGAACTGCCCGTTCATGCTCAAGCGCAGCATCCGCCACTTGGGCCTGAACGTCACGCCACCATCCGCGCCGTGGGCCGCAACGCCGTGGGTATCCGACGACTGGTCGTTCATCAAGTACACCTACAGCCTGAGGCATGAATCGCGGCAGTCGTGACACCACCATAGGTGGCATGGCAACGCAACTTACCGGAATCCTTCCCCTCAGTGGACGCGTGGCAATCGCGGATGCCATTTCCCGTCGCCCGCTCCATTTCGTGTGGGGGCTAGGAGACGGGAAATGGCTTGACGATGTCCCGCCGGCAGACATTGATGCGGTTGGCCTGATGAACGAGGCCGGGCGGCGCATCATCTCCGAGTGGAAGTTCGCTATCCCGGACGACGGCGGTTCCATCATCACTGTCCAAGACCCTGGTTCCCCGCCCAGCAAGGGCCGGTTCAGCCTGTCTCCGGGCAACGCGCCGACCAACCACCTCTACGTCAACTGCCAATTCGATTTTGACGATGGCGTTGGCTTGGTGATCCGCGAGGCGGCCGTGGTCACCAATACCGAAACCGTTGAGGGCCTGCCTGCCGGGCAGCGGTACTTCACACCCGGCCAAATCGCGGCCCCCGGCTTCCTGCTCTACGTCCAGAACCTCACGCCCATTTTTCGGAGTTCTCAGACGCAGGAGTACTTCGAGACCGTCATCACGTTCTGACCATGGCCTCACAAATCTACAACCGCTTCGATCCAGCCAAGGGCTATGCGAACCATCGGTTCGTTCCTGGCCGCCCCATGCAGTCTGCGGAGCTCAATGAAATCCAGAGCAAGGCCGCCTGGGCGTTGCGCGGCATTGCCGACACCATCCTGAGCGACGGCAACGTGATCCGCGACGCCAACATCGTGGTGGATTCGGCCACTGGCGTCACGCAGTGCCATGCCGGCGCGGTGTACCTCGCTGGCGAAGTGCGCGGGGTTAAGCCCGCCATCCTGACGCTGTCTACCGTGGGCACCGTGGCCGTGGGCCTGCGACTTGTTGAAACCATCGTCACGGCGCTGGAAGACCCAGATCTGCTCGACCCGGCGGTCGACACGCGCGCCTACAACAAGGAAGGCGCCGAGCGCACCCAAGTCGTGGCCGAGTGGGGTTGGAGCGGGGATGGCCTGGGCGGAGACTTCTTCCCGATCTACACCGTGACCGACGGTGTCCTGAATGCCAAATCCCCCCCCCCGCAACTGGATGCGATCACCCAGGCTATTGCGAGGTACGACCGCGACAGCACTGGGAGCAGCTACATCGTGCGCGGTCTGGACGTGCTGCGCCTGGCCGACACGCCGGACGGGCGGCAGGTGTACTCGGTCGCCGCTGGCAGAGCCTACGTGAACGGATTCGCGGTTGAGACGGCAACGTCGTTGCGCCTGGTACGTGACGCGCTGCCCGTGACGCGCTTCATCTCCAACGAGCCAACCCTGTCGACCACCGCCTCGGCGCAACGCATCAACGTCGCGCATGCGCCCATCGCCAACATCGCCAGCGTGAGCATCACGGCGGAAAAAACCGTCACGATGAACCGTGGCACCGTTGCCGGGACGGCTGATCCGTTGCCCGACGATTCCATCTTGGAGCTTCGTCTGGTCAAGCAGGGCGGCACCACGTACAGCCAGCCGGCGGATTACCGGCTCACGGCAGGCGCTGTGGACTGGTCGCCCACCGGAGCGGAGCCCGCGCCAGGCTCGTCCTACGACGTCACTTACCGCTACATCACCCCGGTGGCGCCGACCGCCGTGGACGAAACCGGGTTTACCGTCGCGGGCGCGGTGGTGGGCACCATCGTGCAAGTCAGCTACAACTACAAGATGCCAAGGGTTGACCGCCTGTGCGTCAACCAGAGCGGCGAGTTCTTGTGGCAAGAGGGCGCGTCCTCCGACTTCAACCCCGTGCGCCCTGCGGTGCCGAGCAACCTGCTGGCGCTGTGCCAGGTGTTGCAGTTCTGGAATGCGCAGACGCGGGTCGTCAATGACGGCTTGCGCGTTCTGAGCATGAGCGCGCTGGAGGGCATCAACGAGCGGGTCGACACCGTCGTTCAGCTGGTTGCCCAGCAGAAATTAGCGTCCGACGCTGCGCAGCGCGATGCGGCATCCAAAAAAGGCATGTTCACCGACCCCTTCCTGAGCGATGACCTGCGCGATGCCGGTGTTGAGCAGGATGCAGCCATCGTGCAGGGATTGCTGCTGCTGCCGATCGACGCCACGCCGCATACGCCGACGCTGGACCCTGCGGCGGCGCAAACCTGCGGCTACGAGTCGAAATTGGTACTAGAGCAGGGGTTGCGCACGAGCTCGATGCAGATCAATCCGTACTTGTCGTTCGGCGTGCTGCCAGCTGAATGCGAACTGTCTCCAGCCATCGACCGCTGGACTGAAACAGTGACCAACTGGACCAGCCCGGTCACAGAGACGTTCGGGCCGCAAGCCAGTTATCAAAGCGGCGGCTGGGGCAGCGCAACTGCCGTTGTGGAAGTAACCAGCACGCAACTTGTGCGCAGCACGTCGAGTGCCAGCCTGCTGGAATGCCTCCGGCCCATTGACATTGAGTTCACGCTACGCGGATTTGGCGCTGGCGAGGTTTTGGACGCTGTAACTTTTGATGGCATCTCGGTGGCCCCGGCTGCTGTCTGATAGGGGATCGACGTGACTCTTGTTGCTGACAGCAATGGCATTGTGAAGGGCAAGTTCACAATCCCGGAGAACATCCCAGCCGGAGCGAAAAACGTACTGTTTACTGGAGCCGGCGGCTCCACCGGAGGGGCGGTATTTTTTGGGCAAGGCGAACTCGACGAAATCACAAGTACGCTTGTAACGCAGCGCACAGGCACGGTTACGGGATTCATACAGAACGATATCCTGAGTTACGCTTGGTTTGTCAACTCCACCGACCCGATTGCCCAGACTTTCACGGTCAGAAACCAGATGCAGATCGACGCGGTTGATCTGTTCTTCACGGAAGTTGGCAATACTGACGTGGCTGTTGAAATCCGCGCGACGCAGGTCGGCTTTCCGACGCGTGAGACGCTGGCTTATACGCGCCTGAAGGCGTCAAGCATCACGCCGGGCGAGTGGACAAAATTCACGTTCGAGCAGCCGACGCGGCTCGACGCGGGTATTGAATACGCCATCGTCGTTCTGTGCAACGACCCGGTTTCCGAGTTGGCTGTTGCTGAATTGGGGAAGTTCGACCCCAACACACAGCAATGGGTCACGTCGCAGCCCTACACCGTGGGCGTACTGCTGTCCTCATCCAATGCATCGACCTGGACTGCGTACCAGGATCGTGATCTGGCCTTCCGGCTGTATGCGCGCCACTACACCCAGACCGATCGCGTCGTCGACATGGGCACCGTGACACTGGATGGCGCCACGGACTTGCTGCTGCGCACCATCATCGAAGTGCCAAGCGCTGGCACCTGGGGACAAATTGAAATCAGCCTGCCCGATGGCCGAGTCGTCGCGTCGGCAGATGGTCAGAACCTGAGGTTTACCGTGCCAATAACTGGCGACGTGAACGTTCAGGCGCGGCTCAGGGCCACTGAGTGGTCATCGGCGGCGTTGTACCCTGGGACGCAACTGATCGAAGGACACCAGCGTGACTCCGCGATCTACGTCTCCGATGCCATTGATGCCGACGCGGCCGGCTCCACGGTGCGCGTGATTTTCGATGCCGCCGTGCCCAGCGGCGCAACGATTGCGGCGCATGTGTCTGGGGTTGGCGCGGGTGATCCGTGGATTGCCATGAGCTCCGACGGGCCGCCGAAGTTGCTGGACGGGAATCTGGGGCTCTACGAGTACAGCTTCCGCGTGACCGCGATGGCGGCGGCGCGAGTACGTGGCCGGATCACGATCGCGGGCACGCCAGCCGCCCGCCCCTACGTGCGGAACTTCCGGCTGTTCACGATGTAAGGCGAGACGGTCATGCCATCAGTCAACGTTGACGACTACACCGCAAACCTCTGGCTGCCGTTGCCGAACCCGCTCAACCCGGCGAACGCGGACTGCGAGCGGATTGCGCAGGCGTTCCTGTTGATCGACGGATGGATAGCTAAGGGATGGGTTGTTCGTGAGTACAGCGACCTCGGGCAATTCCCCCTCGTCGGCGAGAAAAATATCATCTACTTCGCGCTTGATGTGGATCTGTTCTATCGCTGGGATGGGGAAAAATACATTCTTGTCGGGGCGCCCCGATCCAGCGACGAGGTGCCTGAGGGTGAAATCAATCTATACTTCACCGCTGCTCGCGCCAAGCAAATTGACGACAACCTGAAGACGCACGAAAACGCCCCAGTTGCACATACCAGGGCGCAGGTGGGCCTTTCCCAAGTCGATAACACCAGCGACTTAAACAAGCCCTTGAGCAATGCAACGGTTGATGCGCTGGCGCTCAAACAAGCGACACTGGTTTCGGGCGCCAACATCAAGACTGTGAACGGCAAGCCGCTGCTGGGTGCGGGCGACATGGACGTGAGCGGCGAGCCCAGCAGCGTGGTACTGCTGCGCGACGCGGGCGGCGCGCTGACCGGGCTGTGCGCTGAAATGAACGAATATGAGGCAGTCAATATAGACCCGTTGTTTTTTAACGCGGCAGTGTGGGCTGGGCTCGGTTTTTGCTCTGTAAAACAAATCGCTGATGGCGTTGTCGGCCCCAACGTTTTGTCAAGTACAAGCGCAAACAACGGCGTGGTTGCAGTTGGGTACCAATTTCCTGTCGACGTTAACAAAACATATTTGTTTGAAGCCTGGATCAGGGCGCTGGCGAAGACGGACGGTTATGCTTTTGCCATCGTCCGGTGCTTTGACTCAAGCGGACAGTTTATTACTATTGCTGGCACTGGCTGGCCCAGCACCAATCCGGCAAGCGGCAATTGTTATTTCCCAAGCATTTCGACAGTACCGCAAACAACGTGGACTCGACATGCCTTGACTGTCGGCCCGAACGGCGCAGCCAAATTTCCGACTGGGACGGTAAAGTGCGCGCTTGGGATGTACATGAACTATAAGGCAACCACGAACGTAGAGACTCAAGTGAACATGTTCCGTGTCTCTGAAATTGACAAGATCCCGAGCACGCTGTCCACCACCATCACCCGCACTGCCGACAGCATCAGCAAAATCAGCTCGATCCGCGACGGCGAAACCAGCACGGTCACGCTGAACCGCGACGGGACTGGAAAACTCACCGGCGTTACTTCGGTTAAAGGGGTATGAAATGCAAGAGTTGATTCCTGTTGTGCTGGATGTGGTCGAGAAAACGCAGGCTTTGGTTTCTCCGTTGCAGGCCGCGATTGAAAATGGCAACAAGCGCTACTCTCGGAGGTTTGACTTTATTACCTCGGCGAAAACGTGGACCGCAGTGCGCAACGGTTACTTGGTGATCCGTGTGTGCGGCGCTGGGGGATCGGGCGCGGCGGGGAGTGCAGCGAACGTAGCGAGTAGCGGTGCTGGGGGTAACGGGGGTACTGTGGGTGCGAAGAGCATCCCGATGAAAGCGGGGGATGCGTTTACTTTTGTCGTACCCGCCAGCGGTACAGCGCTGACTGTGACTGGGCCGGGGGTGTCGATCAGCGTTCCCTCGGGTCGATCTGCAACGGGCTCGGCGGTGCCAGCAGCTAACGCTGTTCCGACTGGGTTGGACTGGTATGTCCTTGGGGGGCTTGGCGGGGCGGGCGTTGACGGCCCGGCTATTGGGGGTGCAGCCGTCCGCGGCGGTGGCGGTGGCGGTGGAGCTGCGCCGTTGTTGGGTGTGGCGTACGCAGGCGGCGCTGGCTTTGGCAGTAGTAGTCTCTGCGGCGGCGGTGGCGGGGCGGGCGTGGGGGGCGTGGGCGGGGCCGGTTTGAATGGACGGGGCGGTGGCGGTGGCGGCGCGGGTGGCGCGGGTATGGTGTGGGATGGGGGTGCGACACCGAACAGTGGCTCGCCGGCGGTTATCCCGGTGTCATCGTTGTTGCTGCTAGAGGTGATGGGCGCCGGGGGCAATGGCGCGGACCCCGGCGGCGCCGACACGAACGCTAGGAACGCAACAGGGCCTGGCGCCGGAGGCGGCGGAGGTTACAGCGGGGGTATGGCAGGGGCGGCTGTGCTTAACGGAGGTATCGCGGGTATTGGCGGCGGCGGCGGCGGCGGTGGGGGCCCTACGTCGGGGGCGGCGGGTTGCGGAGGATCTGGCGGTATTGGCGGCGGTGGAGGGGGCAACGGGGGTAATACCGCTGTCCCTCCTGTTGCTACCCCCGGGCCCGGTGTTGGGGGTCAAGGCGCAGTCGCGCTTGAAATTTACGAGGAGTTTTGATATGCCGGTTTATGACACCCCAGCCGGCCGCATCGTTGCTGACGATGCTTTTGTGCAGGACAACTGGCCGGATCAGTGGGCGCGAGTTGAAACTGAACTTCCGCAGGAATCTGCGCCCCGGCGTATTACCCGTCTTGCGTTGCGCAACCGCTTCACGGCCGCCGAGAAAGTGGTAATGGAGCTGGCGGCGCTCGACGATCCTGTGGCGCCCATGGCGCAGCGTCAGCAGGCCGCGATGTTGCGGGTGTACATGGACGACCTGAAAACTGCGGCATTCATTGATCTGAGCGACCCCGGCACTCGCGCGGGGGTGCAGACGCTGGAAGCAGTGGGGCTGATCGGGTCTGGCCGAGCGCTGGAAGTGCTGGATGCGCCTGTGCAGCCGGAGGAGATGCCGTGAAGCTGGCCTTCTTCGTCGGCACCAGCGCGGGCGTGCTGGCTGGTTTGAGCGACCGCTTGGTGCGGCTTCGCCTGCGCAGTCATGTGAGCCACTGCGAGTTGGTGTTCGTGCCTGGCGACGGAGTCGATGCGCTGATGCCCGACGGGTCGTGCGCGCTGGATGCCGGCGGCGCGGCTTGGTGCGCCAGCGCCTCGGGGTTTGACGAGATGGCGAGTTGGAGCCGGCGCCGTCCCGGTTGCCGCGGCGGCGTGCGGTTCAAGCGCATCGACCTGCGCAACACAGCCGACTGGCTCATTGTCGACCTGCCGTGGCTGACGCCCGCGCGCAAGCTGTCGGCGGCGCGGTGGTTCTGTGAGCACGAGGGCGAGCTCTACGACTGGCGTGGCGTGTTCGGCTTTCTTGCATGGCCGATCTCCGGAAAAGATGGCCGCTGGACGTGCCACGAGGCGTGCTGCGCCGCTTTGGGCGTGACTGGGGGCGACCGGCTTGATCCGGCCGCGCTGTGCGAACTGGCGCTGTATGCGCGTAACTCCATGCGGGAACAACACTACAGGCGTGTTCAGACGGAGGCGGCATCATGAAAACCGCCAGCGTTCCCGAGCCGAGTTGGCAACGTCGCGCTCTCTATGCCTTCGGCGCCGTTATGGTCGCCGTGGACATGATCGTGACCGCGACGATGGTCGCATGGGAGCCGCACTCGAGCACGTTCATTGCCGCCGAGTTGACTGGCGTGCGCAACTGGATGCCGCCGCTGTTTCTGCTGTGTGCGCTCGGGATGGTGCCGTTCATGCTGGCGCAGGCCAGACCGGCGCAAGCGCCGCACTGGACGTGCCAGTTGCTGTGCGCCTCGTGCTTCCTGGCCGCCCTGCTGTGGATCGGGACGGACTTTGCGGCGCGGCACGCCAATCTGTCCGCGTTGCGGTTGATGTGCTTGATGCAAGCGGCTTGCGCCATTGCCCTGATGTTCCTGGTGGCGGCTGGCTACAACGCGCTGCGGCGCACGCAATGCGGCCTCGATGGCATGCATGCGGGCAAATCAAACCGGGTTCCGCTGGCGAAGTCGTGACCCAACACTCGGCACATGCTGCTGCCGAGCCTCGCCCCATCCGTCCCGCGCCTGCTCAAGAAAATGACGTTGACCGCGCATGCCCGGGCGCTGATCTTGTTCGCCTGGCTAACCGCGTTGTCGTGGAGCCTGCCAGCGGCGGCGCAGGCCCTGGCGCCAAGCCTGTCTGACGGCCTGAAAGCGTATGACTTCGAGTCCTTGCTGTGGAGCGTCCTGGTATCGACAGTAGGCGGGTTTGGGCGCACCGCGCTGACGCTGCTTTCCCCCAACGTTGTGGTGTTGGACGTGCTCAAGGAAACGTGGAAAGACCTGCTGATAGCAGCCTTGGCGGGCATGGTGGCCGACGTCATCTTGCAAGCCATGCAGTCAGTGGGGGTGAACCTCCCTGTTCCGCTGGTTGTGCTGATTCTGGCCGCGTGCGGCTGGGCGAGGATGAGCTTGTTTTTGTGGGCCGAGTCGAGCGCAAAAACATTGTCGGAGCGCGGAACCCAATGGGCGGCGGACAAGATTTCAAAACCCGCAAACACATCCAGCAAACAGCCGAATTTGGAACAGAACGCGCGCGAGACACATGCTGCGGCGCTGCGTGTCGATAACCCGGACGGAGGTGGCACATCGTGATGACGCTCTCGGAGCGGGGGCTCAACCTGATCAAGGAGTTCGAGGAATTCCGGGGAATGCCGTACCGCGACGCCGCCGGCATCCCGACCATCGGCTACGGGGCGACGTACTACCCGGATGGACAGGTTGTGCGCATGACCGACCCAGCGATCACTGAGCCCGAAGGTAGCCGGATGCTGGTGCTGATGGTGGCGCGCTACGCCGATGGCATCAGCCGCTATGTGCAGGTTCCGCTGATGCAGGAGCAGTTTGACGCGCTGGTGTCCTGGGCTTACAACGTGGGGTTGGAAGCGGCGCGCACCAGCACGCTGATGCGCGTGCTCAATGCCGGGGATTACGCGGCTGCCGCGGCGCAGTTTGAGCGCTGGAACCGCTCTGGCGGGCAAGTGCTGGGCGGGCTGACGCGGCGGCGCCGCAGGGAGAGGGATTTGTTTTTGAGCGGTACGGAAGCGGAGACGCTGGCATGACTATCTTGTCGTGGTTTTTTGACTTGCTTGGGTTTGGCGGCGGCATCTTCGCTGTGGTCGTCGGGATCGTGTTTTGGGTTTCTGGCCGTCAGATCAAGGGCTGGTGGGCGTTGCTGCTTGTGGCCGTGCTGGGCGTTCCGTTCGTCGGGATGGTTGTGCTCAAGGACTCGGAGCTGACACACCTCCAGGCGGCGTTTGAGAAGTACAAGCGCGAGCAGGCCGACCGTTATGCGGAACTTGAAAGCCAACGCGCCGATGCGCTGCAAACGGCACTGGACAACGAGACGCAGGTTGCGACGCTGGAGCGCGCGCTGCAAGAAACCATCTCCCACAATGCCCAGGAGGCACACGATGCCCAGGTTGAATACCGCCAAAAAATTTCTGTTGCTGCTGCCGCTGCTGAGCGTCGGGTGCGCGACGAGCAACGCGCCGCCGTCGCCCGCGTTCTCGCCGCCGGTGATCCAGGCGCGGCAGATGCAACTGCCGATCCTGCCGCCCAGCTCGCGGCAGCCCGCGCCACCGTCGGAGTGCTCTCCGAGCTGTATGAGCGATGTGACAGCCGAGCGGGAACACGCGCTGAGTTTGCTGACGCCGCTCACGCGGCCGGCGCAAGGTGCGAGCAAGACTACGACAGCGCCCGCAGCGCCGTGAACGCTGTCGGGAAAACCGAGTCGCCCCAAGGAGTCAAGCCATGATGGATGTCAACAACCCGCAACTGCCCGCTGATACCGGCAAAGCCAACCGTGACCAACAGCAGGCCGACGATCAGTAAGCCAAGACTGCCTGGCTCGGCTGAAAAGCACGCCAGCAGCGTGCCGAGCACAATAAACACGATGCTCATTGCGGCCCTCCAGTGATCCTCACCTCGACCGCGCCGCCCTTGCGCACCTCGTCGCGCAGGAACGGGCGGCTCCTGAAGCGGTTGTCATCAATGCCCAGCGCGTCGGCGATGCCGTCGCGGCTGGCCTTGAACGCGGCCAGCAGGCCATCGTCATCCCGGCGGCGCTTGTCGGGCGGGTAGAAGTCGATCCACAGGTGCAGGCGGCCTTCCGGCAAGCTCTTGGCCCACTCGCGGTCAAACCCGGCGGCCCGGGCCAGCACGCAGGCCGATGCCCGTGCCACCTTGCGGGCCTGCGCCAGCACGCGCCAATGCGGGCGCGCATTCGGGTGCAGCACGCGGTCGGGCCAGGGGAGGGTGAGGGTTTTCTGGGTCATGGCGAGCCGCCCGTCATCAAAATGCGTGCATCGCGGCCCTGCGGGTTCGCGGCGTAGTTCAGTACGCGGTCATGCACCACTGCGGCCCGTGCCTTGCTGTAAAGCGCTAACCTGCGCTTCGAAGCTAAATTGGAGTCGCGGTTCTGGAGCCATGATTGCCACCAGCAATCCGAGACGAGCATCGCGCTCCGCACGCGGGATTGAATGGCGTCCGTTTTCATCACCCAGCCTTCATCGCGAACCACAGCACCTTCTTGCCGTGCCGCTCGCAAAAAATCTCCCCAGCCTTGCGCAGCGCCTGCAACCGGCGGTCAATCACGCGCCAGCCGTCGCCGGGCACGGGGGACAGCGCCTCGGCCTCGTTGCCAAGCTGCGCTGTCAGAGACTGGAAGGTGCTGCGCCTGGCCTTGATGAAGTCCAGAATCTTCCCGTCGAGGACGTCGTATTTGCAGCTCTTTTTCATCGCGCTTTCCTTTTGTGCGCAGCGGCCTGCGCGTTGGTGTTGATGGCTGGCTCCGACACCGACCAGCCGCACGAGGCGCACTTCATGCAGTCGATGAGCTTGGAGTGCCGGGGACCGGGCGACATCGTGGCCACGACGCCGGGGAAGTCGTCGTAGCCGGTGGCGCGGTTGACGATGGCTTTGCCGGGCTTCATCTCGCAGCCGCACCGCTTGCAGGCCCCGCGCAGCGCCCTGATGCGGTCGGCTTCGCGCCGGACGTCTTCATGGGCCTGCTTCCAGTCATCGCCAAAGGCAGCCTTCAACAAAAGCAGGTAATCCGGCTGCGGCTTGCCGGCTGCTTTGGATTTGTGGAACCAAGGGCTTTGCGCCAAGCCACGCACGGCGCAGCCGCGACAGTGCGCGTGGTACATGAGGGCGTTGGGGTCGGCCTGCGCACGGTCGCAGTAGTCGCAGGTTTGGAGGTCGAAGTGGACAGTCATACCGCCCTCCGCTGGCCGAGCTGATCGGCCCAACCAAAGTCGCGCCACGAGTCACCGGCGCGCACGTCCCGGATGGTTTTGGCGGAAACGCCGTAGCGCGCGGCCAAGACCAGCGTAGGCTCATCGGAAAGCCGAATCTGCCGCGCCTTATCGAAGTCCAGCACCGCGCACCGCTGGCGCACCTGGGCGCCCACGCGCGCGCGCCGGATCGCCGCCGGTTCACTCGCCGCGTTTTCAGTCTTGAGCGAGGCGCGCGTTTGCACGGCCATGTGCTCCGGGTTCAGGCACGAGGAGCCGCCGCAGTCCATGCGCACGACCTGGTTGCGGGACAGCGTCCGGCCAGTTTTCAACTCCTGCACGACCTGCCGCGCCGAGCGCAGGTGGCCGTTGTGGCGCAGGACAGGGACACCGGCGTTTTCCGGCCCCGTCCAAATCCAGCAGGGCGAGTATTCGTTTTCGTCAACGAGGCAGCGCGCCCGGATCAGTTCCAGGGTGTAGGCGCCAGCGACGACGTTCAAGCGCCGAATGCCGTGGCGGCGGGCAAATTCATGCACGCTGCCGACCGGCCTGCCCAGCGCCTGGGCGACGTTTGGCCCGCCTTCGAGCGGGTAGTGCTCGCGGATGTAGGCCAGCTCTTGGGCTGTCAGGAAGCGGTAGGTCATGTGCCCCTCCGAATCCCGTGCCGCTCCCAAATTTCCCGGACGAACAATCTGGCCCGTCCTGGTTCTCTGGTTTCCTCGTCGGAATCTGTTTTACAGTCCTGCCCAGTAATCCGATAGACAGACCACCCAGCAGCCATAAGCACTTTGTCGCGCCGGGCATCTTTTTCTGGGTCTTGGTGATATTCTCGTCCGTCGCACTCAATAGCAACTTTGGCAACTGGATTTGCAAAATCAACAAATACACTGCCTATCGGGTATTGTGGATATAAAACCACATTTTCATGGCGGATATCATGCCATAGCGCATATTCAATCGGGGTCATCCGCACCATTCCGTTATCCCATTCATATGGATCAATAGCCCACTCATTGCGCCGCTCAGCCATGATCAGCGGGGTGAAGCGGCGGTAATGCTCGCGGATCGCGTTCCAGTTGTTCATGATTGTTCACCAAAATCGTTTGTGTATCGCTTATGGCTTTGACTGGCAACGGGTGTATGCAAGAACGGCTCTGCGGATTCCATCCACTGCTGGTACTGCCCATTAAAGATCAGCCTGAACTCACCCACGCGACCTTGTCTGTTCTTTGGAACGTCGCAAACAATCTGCTGCGGGTTCCCTTGATGCCGACTTAGCAGGAGGACGGCGTCGGCGTCCTCCTCGATCGAGCCGGATTCTTTGAGGTCGCTTAATACAGGCCGCCCACTTGCGCGCTTTTCAACTTCCCGATTCAGTTGGCTGAGGCTAATAAATGACAAATCAAGCTGTTTGGCGAGATTTTTAATTCCCCGGCTGATTTCTTCGAGTTGATGGTGACGTGAATCGTCTGTTTTGCCGCTCGCGCAAAGTTGTAAATAATCAAGAACGATTAGTTTTACGCCGTGCTGGCGTTTGAGTAATCTGGCCTTTGCGCTTATGTCGGCTAGGGTTAGAGCCGGTTGGTCGTCAAACAACAATGGTAAATTGCGCATCGCCTCGACACTCTTGGCTACTCGGGCTGCATCATCGCCATCCTTGGAGCCGGTCGAAAGCCGCTCCAGGTCGACACTCCCTAAATTCGCCACAGCGCGGTCAGTCAACTCTGCATTACCCATTTCCTGCGACAAAAAAGCGCAAGCATGGCCATCGCGCGCGAGGTTGAGGCAGATTTGCTGGGCAAATGACGATTTCCCAATCGACGGACGCGCCGCGACGATGATTTGTTTTCCAGGCTTGATGCCGCCCCCAAGCATCCGATCCAGCGTCGGAATGCGGGTAGGGATGCCAGGTTTAACAGTGCCATCGGACAGCGCCTGGAAGCGGTCGAGGAACGGCACCACAAGGTCTTGCACCAGAACCGGCTTTGACCGCACACCACGAAGCTGCAGCGTCTGCAGGCGGCCCATCGAGCGGTCGAGAATCTGGCTGGCGTCAGCACCCTGCGGATTGAAAGCCAGGGTGGAACTCGCATCGTTGGCGGCAATCAACTCGCGCAGCACTGCGCGCTCACGCACGATCTCGGCGTAGCGGCGCATGTTGCTGGCGCTGGGCACGTACTGCGCCAGCGAGTTGAGGTAGGACAGCCCGCCCGCGTCGTCGGCCTTGCCCCGGCGCTGCAATTCGGCGTGGACGGTGAGGACATCCGCCGGCTTGCTCGCCCCGGCCAGTGCTGCGATGGCGGCGAACACCAGCCTGTGCTCGGCGCGATAGAAGTCGGATTCGGCGAGCAGGTCGCCGACATGCTCCCAGTTCGAACTGTCGAGCAGCAAGCCGCCCAGCACGCCGCACTCGCATTGGATCGAGTGCGGCGGCAGACGCAACTGGCGGACTTCGAGGTCGTCTGGCGGCAGCGCCATCGACGGGTCGAGGTCATGCGGGTGCATGGTCAGCCTCCCTTGCGAGCTGCGCGTCAAGCGCCGTTTTGTGCGTCAGGCCCGTGCTTGTCCAGTGCATCTCGTTTCGGTCGAAAAACCACAACTTGAACCAGTTGGCCTCGACGGCGGTGGCGAAATGACGCGGCCAGTCCTTGTACCGCTTGGCGGCGCCCTTCTCGCCTTCGGTGTACCGCTTGCGGAACAACCTCCACGCGATCTGCAGCATCTCGTCGGTGATGCCGGCATCCGCCGCCCAGCCGAGGACGAAATGGCCAGCGGGGATCGGTTTTGCCCCGTCCGCTTTGCACTTTGCGAAGTATTCCGACAGGGTGATTCCTGCGGATTTCCGGCGGGCAAGGGGGGTTAGCGCCTCGCGCGCACCCCCTCCTGAACGAAGTGAAGGAGGGGGAATAACCGAAGTAGAAGATGAAGATGAAGATGAAGGGCCGTCACCTCCCCGCTGGATTGGTGGTGGCTTTGGTGCGTGGCTCGGTGAGCTTTGATCTTCATTCAAGTCTTCACCAAAGGGGGGCTTTGGTGAATGGTTTGGTGCATCATCCAAGTCATCACCAAAGCGCGTTCCGATGCCGCGTTGGGTGCGCACATATTCATCGCGCACCATCCGGCTTGAGTACCAAAGCGGGCCGTCTTGCTGCTGCACCAAAGTCACCGGATCGCCATCCTTGCGCCCGCTGCGCGGCGTGTAGATGAACGGTTCGGAAACGTGTTTGTCGTCGCCCTTGAGAACGCCTTTAGCCACCAAGCCGCGCAGCAGCGGCAACGGCGCTCCGATGGCCTGCGCAATCTCCTTGAGCGGCCAGCGCAATTGTCCGTACTGCTCGCCATCGTGCAGCAGGCACATCACGTCAACCCACGCCCCTTTTGCGGCGTGCGTGCAGCGCCGAAGGTTGCTGTTGGCCTGCCAGTCGGCAGGGTAGAACTGAAACGATGGACGTTTCATGCGAGTCCTCTTTCAATTTCCATCTCCCGCACTCTTTCCGGCGAGCGCATGGCAACCATGACCGCCACATCAGCGGCAGTTCGCTGGGCTTCGCTGCGCATGGCGTAACTCGCCAGGTTGTCCAACAACGTAAGGGCGTTGGCGAGCTCATTCAGGCGCAGCACGTCGTTGCCGCGAGACCGAATCAGTTGTTCAAGGTCGTTGTCGGTCATGCGGCCACCTTTTCTGCTTGCTCTGCGACCGCTTTCGCGGCCTCGATGCGCCGCCCAATCCATCTAACAACATCGACGGCCCACGAATTGCCGAGCGCCCGGTAACGGGGGCCATCAGGGCAGTCCTCGGCGGGTTTGCCGCGCCAAGGAATGCGCGTGTAGTTGTCCGGAAAACCCATGAGGCGCTCCGCCTCCACGGGCGTCAAACGGCGTACCCCAAACTCCCCGGCCATTGCGGGCGACGCGGGTCTGGGGAAGGCGAACGCAATAGCTGTCGGGTTTGTGGCGCAAAGCGACGGACTCAGGTTTTCCGCGCTGGCGCGCTGCGTGCCGGACATATTTGCCGGGAACGCGATGGCTGGCGGGTGTCCGCCGGCGGTCAGCGGGTGGGACGGGTCGCCGGGCTTGGGGTTGCTGCGGTTGGCCGCGCTGGTGATCTGCGTCGTGTCGAACGCCACAGGAACCAGCGGCGTACCGCGTCCTGTGCCGTCCTCGCTTGCGTCAAATCCATCGCCCCGCAGGGTGTGGGCAATCAACGGCGTCTGGTTGTTGACATGCTTGCCGATGTTGCTGGCCGTGAGGAACGGCAGGCCGGTCGCACCCTCAGCGTTGCTTGCGATCAGGCCGCCGCCCAGGTCGAAATCGGTTCCGAGTCCGCCACCGCCTTGAGTGCGCGCGCTAAGTGTTCCGGCAGTGTCTTGCCGCGTTTGCCTGCTCGGCGCAGAATGCCCCGACAGGCTGTCGCGCTCAAGAAGAATCGGCGGGCGACCGGCCCAGTTTCCAGTGTCGAGGAGAGCGAACACACGGCGGCGCCGCTGCGCCACTCCGAACCACTGCGCGTCAAGCACGCCCCACTCGACGAGTCCGTGCTCGCCCAGCGCCACGCCCTCCGATCCCCAGCCGTCCTTGGGGACATCGAGCCGGCATCCTGCCATCGCGCCAACCACAACGCCAAAGTCTCGCCCGCCGTTGCTGCTGAATGCACCGGGGACGTTTTCCCAAAGGAGGTATCTGGCTCCGCAAAAATGTCTAGCTGCATGGAAAATCCTGATCAGTTCGTGGAACAGGCCGGAGCGCGCGCCATCAAGCCCTGCGCGCTTGCCCGCCACAGACAGGTCTTGGCACGGCGACCCGCCGGCAACCAAATCAATGCGGCCCAGCGCGGCGACCCTCGCGTCGGTGATCTGGGTGACGTCGCCAAGATTCGGAACGTCCGGCCAGTGGTGCGCCAGCACCGCGCACGGGAACGGCTCGATTTCGGCGAACGCGGCAGCGCGCCAACCAAGGGGTGACCACGCGACGCTGGCCGCTTCGATGCCGGAGAACACGGACAGGAAGCGCATCACGCCTCCTTCGCTCTGAACTCGCCGCAAAAATCGGCCTCCCCGACAATCGGGAAGGCCGCCCGCCGGGCGCCGAGGTTGGTGGCCGGCGGATAGCGCCGGCATTCCGACGTCTCCTCGCCATTGCGTTCCTCGGCGAGGTGCGCGACGAAGAAGCGGCAAGCGCCACAGCACAGGGAGTCTTTGGTGAAATCGTCGGTTTTCATGGTCACCGCTCCTTTCACAGCAAAGTCGGCCACTGAACTTGAGCGCCGTGCATCATCGAGTCGCTGTAGGCCGGGCGGCCCGCGGCGGCGAAGTGCCGCTTGGCCAGCTTGGTCAGCCCTTTGGACGTAATGTGGCAATACGGCTTGTGCGTTTCCTGTCCGTCTTCATCGACGAATTTCGCCTCCTTGTAGATGAGGTCGCCGTTGTGGATGTGATCCTGGTAGGCGACCCAGGAGCCGTTTTGCCGGTACCCCCAGCGGCTGGCCGCCAGCCAGGCGGTCAGCACGTCGCGCTTGACGCCCAGCAGCTTGGCCGCCTGGGTGAGGGTCAGCGACGTGCCGTCGGCGGCGATGCGCTCGAGCGCGGCGACCTTGGGCGCGTCCTGCTCGATCCGGCGCTGCTGCTGGTCGATGGTGGTTTGCAGCTCCTGGTTGACCTCGATCAACTGGAGCGCGGCGGCGGCCAACTGGCGCGGGTCGCGCAGGTTCAGCGCCGGGGCGGCGGGCGCCGGGTGCTGCTGCAGTTGCGCCTCCATCTTGTTGAAGGCGTCGATGTAGGCCAGCTTGAAGGTCAGCGCCTTCGACCCGGTGAAGCCCATCGCCAGCAGGGTGAAGCCGTCGCGGGTCAGGATGTACTGGGTGTGCTGCTGGCTTCCGGTTTCCGGCAGGGCGTAGTACCCCTGCCGAAAATTCGGCAGGGCTTCCGGCGGCAACTGCGCCGCCAGATCGCGGATTGCGTCCAGCACATGTCTGTGCTGCTTGCCGAAATACTTGGCGACGTCGATGCTGGTGGTGGTGGGAACGCCGTCAACTACGGCGAGGACGGGCGCGGTTGCGCCGGGGATGGACGTGGGAACGCCCAAGGGGGAGAGGTCAGCCATGATTGGCTCCTTCTTGACAGGTTTGAAACCCGCCACCGCTCCTCCTGCCAAGAAGGAGTGGTGGCAGACCGTGCAGGTTGGCAGACCGGAAGAAGGAACCGGCACACCCTTGCGGGTGTCCCGCACGGCCCGCCATAAAGGAAGCCGTGCCCCCGCGCAGCACGGGGATCAAAAGAAAAAGCCGCAACGACCAAATGGCGCGCGGCTTGCTGCGCCTTCTTTGCGAGCTGCCAAGCCCGACAGCCGAACTGTACACGGTGTTGGATGAGGATGCAAGTCGGGTCATGCGACGGCCCTCAACGCAACAGCAGGGGGACGCCGGGGAGCAACTGCGGTTGGGCTTCGGCTTTGAGCGCGGCTTCTTCAAAATCCAGGGGCGACTTCTCCCGCTTACGCTCGTGCATCAGCTTCGAGCCGATCTTGCCTTTGGCGGCGGATGAAAGTGAGCGGCGCTCGAAATTGAGTAATCGCTCCGTGATCGACCTCTCCCTACACTCCTCCTGGCTTGCCACCCTCTCAAAGGCGATGATGAAGTTGATGCGAGTTTCACGCGCGGCGTCGCCCGTGAAACTCATGGCCAGTTCCATCATCCCCTTGGACGTCATCCTGTACATGGGGCGGAGTTCGCCTTTTTTATCGACAAATTCAACGGGCTCAAAGTTGAGCCGGTAGTGCCCGGCGATCAACGGACGGACACTGCCACGCATCCGTTCGATGGTGCGCAACACATTCTTGTGCTTCTTGCCAAACGCCAGCGCCACAGCGCGTGAGTCGGTCATGAGTTCCGAGCCGTAGCGCCCGATGAACACCGTCAGATCGTCTGCGGTGATCGCCGGGGCGAGGGCGGCGGCCTGGGTGTTCGCGTTCATCACTGCTCCTTGACTTGCGCAGCCAGGCCGCAGCCCAGCCAGCCCGACGACCGTGTGTTGCGTCAACGACACGGAGGGGCTTGATCTGACGCAGAGCGCCTGTAGAATTTGGGAATCCATTCGGGAACCGCCTTTTCCTGTTTTGGTAGAGACGGCTCGGTGTTTGCGCACCGGGCCGTTTCGCTTTAGGGGGCCATGCCCTCCATCTCGACCGCCGCGGAGGTCGCCGATGAGTTGCTTTCAGGCAACTCCTCCGGTTCTTCTTCCACCACCACTTCCACGGGAAGATGATCTGCTGCGATAGGGCGCCGCTCACCGCTGCGCCTGTAGTGCCGAATCAGTTGGTTGCGCACCAAATTCCAGTCAACGTCGGGACGCAGGAAATCGAAGGTCACAGCGCCTCTCGACTTCGCAACCAGGAGCGCAACCAGAGCAACGTCCACCCGCTGCTTGCCGCGCAGAGACACGAGCTTGCGCAGGTAGTTCAGACTGGTGCCGCACTCGGCGGCGTAGGCCCGCTGCTGCGACACAGTCAGGCGGGAGAGGTGTTCGCGGAGGGAGTTGCGCTGCTTCATGGGCAACACTTTACCTCAATGGGCAACTGTACGCAACTGAGCTTGGTGTGCGGGTAATTTTTCCTTTGTTGTTGTAATGACTTGCAACAACTTTACTCTTAAGGCATAATTCGTTATCCGCAAATTACCCGGAGTTGACCCCCATGGACAGGTACGAGATCAGGCGCTTGGCGCTCATCAACGTCATGAACGACCGCTTCGACGGCAAGCAAGCCCGGCTTGCCGAGGCGGTTGGCAAGCGCCGGGACTATCTGTCCCGGGTGATAAATAAGAACGCGAACAACAAGCGCATCGGCGATGTTGTAGCCAGGGAAATTGAGGATAAGCTCGGTCTACCGACAATGTGGATGGATCACCAGACCAGCGCCAAGACGGCAGCCTCGGTACCGACGGTCAAGGGCCCCGTGGTCTCGATCGAGGTTCTTGAGCACAAAAGCCACGACTGCGACGAGAACTTCACTGGCTTCCCGGTGTACTACAGGGACATCGAAGCCACTCGGCGCAAGCTCGAGAACATGCGCGTGGCCACGGTCGCCGACACCGGCATGGCGTTCACCCTCGGCGCCCGCAACTACGTCGCCATCGTCGACATCAGTTCAACCACGCCGACCGATGGCGACGTCTACATGATCGACCACGGCAACCGCCTCAAGCTGCGCCGCATGAGGCTCACAGGTGACAGGTGGATCGCCTGCGCCGACCGCAGCGCCGACGATCGCTACGCGGACATCGAGATCACCGACCCTGAAACGATGATCGTCGGCCAGGTCATCTGGGGCGGCGGCTTTCTGATCTAGCGCAACTTTTCGGCAAATTCGGCAACTTTTAAACAACAAGCCCCACAATTCTGTGGGGCTTTTTGTTGCCTTGCGTTTGCCAAAACTTGTCATAGAGGTAAACTTCTTGCACCGAAACATCAACATCAAGGACATGAAATGCAAGATGCTTTGACCCTCACCCCTCAGCAGCAGCCCGGCGGAGCCTTGGTTCGCGTTGGCACAGGCAGCGAGAGCGCCGCCAGCGGCATCGCGGCCCAGGCCAAGGCCGCCGTTGAAGCGCGGTACCTCATGGCGCTACAGCGTCCCCGCAATTGGGACGATGTCCGCCAGAACATTCTGAACGAGTGCAAGCGCCCCAGCTTTGCCAACAACCCCTCGGCCTACTACATCAAGCCCATCGGCAAGGGCGTTGAGGGCCTGGGCATCCGCTTCGTCGAAGTCGCTCTGCGCTGCATGAAGAACGTGCTTGTGGAGACCAGCATGGTCTTCGAGGACGACCTTAAGGAGATTCATCGTGTGACCGTGACCGACCTGGAGGCGAACGTCACCTACCCGATGGACGTCCCCGTCAACAAGACGGTCGAGCGCAGCAAGCCCAGCGACGACGGCTCCTACATCTCGGTACGCAAGAACAGCTACGGCAAGAACACCTACACCGTCATCGGCACCGACGACGACCTCCTCAACAAGCGGGCCGCGTTGATCTCCAAGGCGATCCGCACCCTGGGCACGCGGATCATCCCCGGCGACCTCTGCGACGAAGCCGAGGACATCATCAAGGCCGTGCGTCAGGACAAGGCGGCGCGCGACCCAGCGGCCGAGCGCAAGAGCATCGTCGACGCCTTCGCCAGCTTGAACGTCAAAGCCAGCCAACTCGCCGAATACCTGGGACACGACATCGGCGCGTGCTCGCCCGCCGAGTTGGGCAACCTGCGCGGCCTGTACGGTGCCATCAAGGATGGCGAAGCGACCTGGGCCTCGGTGATGGAAAACAAAGCCGCGCAGCAAGACGAGCAGAAGGGGACGGCAGGTGGAGAAACCAAAAAATTACTGCCCATCATGACCGCCGAGGACTTCAACAAGAAAGCCCCGGCATGGCGCCAGATCATCGAGTCCGGCCAGCAGGCGCCGAATGACTTGATTGCGGCCATTTCAACAAAGAACTCACTGACCGACGACCAGCGCATGGAAATTGCGGCCTGGGCGCGCAAGGCTCCGTGAACGGGAGGAGACAAACACCATGCAAGTTCTGAATTTCGCCCAAGGGTCACCGGAGTGGCACGAACACCGGCGGATCGCGTTCAATGCATCCGAAGCTCCGGCCATGATGGGCTGCTCGCCCTACGAAACACGCGAGCAGTTGCTGGCCCGCAAGTTCTCCGGTATCGAGCCTGAAATTACGCCTGCACAACAGGCCATCTTCGACGAGGGCCACCGCACCGAGGCGCTGGCGCGGCCACTGGCCGAGAAGATCATCGGCGATGACCTTTATCCCATCACAGGCAGCATCCCCGGCCCAGATGCCGTCCTGTCGGCCAGCTTCGATGGCCTGACGCTGGACAGGAAAGCGGCCTTCGAGCACAAGAGCCTCAACAACACGCTGCGCGAGATCATGGTCGATGGCTGCACCGGCACCCACCTGCCGATGCTCTACCAGATCCAGATGCAGCAGCAGTGCATGGTGTCCGGATGCGAGCGGGTGCTTTTCGTCGCCTCGAAGTGGGCCGGCGACGAACTGGACGAGATGCGCTACTGCTGGTACGAGCCGAACGAGGAACTGAACCGGCAAATCATGGCAGCATGGGGGCTGTTCGCCGACGACAAGCGCGACTACCGCCCAGCAGTGGCGCAGCAAGAGCCGAAGCCGACAGCCGACGTGATCGAGGCGTTGCCGGCACTCGCAGTGCAGATCGAGGGGCGCGTGCTCCAGACCAATCTGCCCTATTACCGGCATGCCGCCGAGGAAATGATCTCGCGCGTCAATACCAACCTGCAGACCGACGCCGACTTTGTCAACGCGGCAGCCGTCATCACGGCATGCAGCGAAGGGGAGAAGCGGCTCGCTGCATGCAAGGAGCAGGCGCTCGGCCAGACCTCGAGCATTGATGAGTTGTTCCGCACCATCGACGCCATCAGCGAGATGCTGCGCAATAAGCGCCTGGAGCTCGCCAAACTGGTCGAGGCGCGCAAGACACAGCTGCGCACCGAGATCGCGCAGCATGCCATGGGGGCGATTCAACTCCTCGTAGCCGAGCTCAATGAGCGCGTCGGCCAGAAGTGGGTGGAGGCTCCGAGCATGGCGGTGATCACCGACGCCATGAAGAACAAGAAAACGGTGGAGTCGTGGCGTGCCGCCGCCGACGCCGCCGCGGTGCAGGCCAAGGCGAAGATAACCGTCAAGGCCGACCGGATGCTGAAAAACCACCAGACGATTGCTCCGGAACACATGTCCCTGTTCCCCGACTTCGCGCTGGTGGGCGATAAGGCGCCGGAGGACTTTCAGGCGCTGATGCAACTGCGCATCGCCAACCACGAAAAAGCCCAGGCGGCGCTGGCTCGGACAAGCCCCGTGGTTTCGGTGACGCAGGTGACGGCGCCGCAAACGGCGGTCGCTGCGGCACTGTCGCCGACCAAGACCGAAGCGACAGCCGTTGACGTGATCCAGCGCGCGAAGGATGCCATGATTGAAGGCGAGCACATCGTCCGCGACTTCATCGCATCGCGGACGTGGGAGAACCCGAAGCAGGCCGGCTTTGTCAGGGCCGTGCTGATCGAATTTCTGAAGTTTCGGATGCGATCAGGCGCGGTCAGGTAAGGCAGGCGTGGCCCGGTAAGGCGAGGTTTGGCAAGGCAGGCAAGGCACGGAACGCACCCGGAAATCCGGGGCAGAAAGGAGAGCGTTTGATGGCAAAAATGGCGCAGGCGGACGGGCTACCGTTGTGGCGGCGCTTGGTTGGGGGCGCGGCGTGAAAGCGATGCTTGTCCGCTCGCCGACCGGCTTGCGCGGCGCCACGCCGGACGACCAGAAGGCATGGGCCAAGTTTCGCCGCAAGCTCGAAACCATGAAGCCGGGGACATGGATGCGCTTCGAGTGGAGTACCCCGCGCAGCGGGGCACACCACCGGAAATTCTTTGCCCTGCTGCAACTGGTCGCCGAGAACAGCGAGACCTACAACACTGTGGAAAAGGCGCTGGTGGCCGTGAAGCTGGCCGCAGGTTTCTTCGATCCGAGTGTTGACCCGCGCACCGGCGAAATCATCCCTGTGCCGCAAAGCGTCAGCTACGACGCGATGGGGCAAGAGGAATTCGAGCGGTTCTACAAGGCCGCGCTCGATGGCGTGGTGCAGGTGGTCTTGCCGCAGATGAACAAAACCACGGCAGAGCACCTCCTGGAGATGATTGTGGAGGGTTGGTCATGACCCTTGGCATCCCCAAAACCAAGCCCACCCGCGACGAAGCCTACCGCCGCCTGGTCGCCGCCCTGCCCTGCGCCCACTGCGGCGTCCAGGGCCACAGCCAGGCGGCGCACCCGAATAGTGGCAAAGGCATGGGCATCAAGACCGACGACCGGCTGTGCTTTCCCCTGTGCGCCGACCGGCCCGGCGTGCGCGGCTGCCATTCGCTGTTCGACCAGGGGGCGTTGTTCTCCAAAAAACAGCGGCAGACCAAGGAGCGAAATTGGACGGATTGGACGCAGCGGCGGATTGCGCTGGAAATCAAGTTGTCTGGCTTGAAAGGACTGGCATGAAAATCACATACTTCTCCATCGAAGGCGCCCCTGGCCGCTACTTCGTGTGCGCGCCGTACCGTTCCACCATGTCCACGGCCTCCTGCGCGGCCATGTACGCTGCCGAAAAAGGCTCCCACGCTGGCCGGCACCTGAGCTGCAACGGCTGCCCCATCGGAGCGCACCATGCGGGCGAGAAGCCCGTGGCCGCGCCCGGCCTGTTTGGCTCGCTGATCTGCCCGCGCTGCCATCGCGGCTCCAACCGGCTGGTGCGCGGGCTGTGCGTGAGTTGCCTGAACCGGCAGTACGAGATCGTGCGCGGCGTCAACGCCAAGGGCAAAGCGCCCACGCGCCTGGCGCCGCTGGCGCCGATGTCCATCGCCGCGATGGAAGACGGCGGGCCGGTGGTCGTCGACACGGAGCTGTCGGCCAACCGGCTGGAGGTCATCTTGCGCGCCTTGCGCTCGCGGCCAGGGGCGCGCTCGTTTGGGCGCCGGGGGGGTGCAATTGCACCCATGCTCGCGCAAGGCACGGGCGATCTTTTTGAGGTCAGGCACGCGAGGGTGTAGCCGCGCCATCGCTGCGCATGCAAAAGGGCATTGCAAAAGTTACCTCTATGGCAATAAAATTGCCAAAAGTTTTCCTGGGGGCAATTTTCTTTGGCAGACGAGCGCCTGTACCACCTCATCGACCATGTGTGCCGCGTCTGCGGCGGGCGTCTGCTGAAAAGCAAGCCATACCGTGACGACAATGATGGGCGCCTCATCGTCCGCGTTCGCTGCGCAGACTGCGGCTGCCACGCGCAAGGCGAAGTCGGCCATACGCGGACGCACGAGCTGATCTGCGTCTGCGGCGCCAAGCTGCCGTCGGGCATGAAGCGCGGACTCAAATGCTGGCGCAACGTGCGCAAGAGCATCGAAATGCCCGACGAAGTGGTCGCCATCACCTGCGATCCTGTGCCACGCAAGCCGCCAGCCAGCCCTGAGCACCGTCGCAAGGCAGCCAAGCCAAGCCTGGAGCCTGATTTCTTCGGGCCTGAGCAGGAGCCGTCGCCGTCGTGATGCCAGGATGGCCCGTCCATGAAAGAAGACCGCTCCATCCTGGTGGCCGAAGCGCCATCCGTTGACCTGCTGCTGGCCATCGGCGGCCAATTGCTCAAGGCCGACAGTAACGGAACGCGCTACTACCTGCACGAAGTGGCCTTGGTACCAAAAGGCGAACCCCTGCTTCCCGAAGTGCTGGAATCTAGCATTTCTGCTACGGAAAACAGCGAACGGCAGGGGTTCATTGAGAGTGTACTGCGCAACGCCCACGACGGCAAGCCGCCCGCAAGCGGGGCCGCGCCCCATTCCCCCAGCGGCAGCAACTCCCACCAGTCGTGACACCACCATCGGGTGATATGCCCGATGCCGTCGCTCCCAACATCGAGGCCATGCAGATCCGGCTGGTGCCGATCGCTGACCTCATCCCGTATGCCCGCAACTCGCGCCGGCACTCGCCCGAGCAGGTGCAGGCCATCGCCGCCAGCATCCAGGAGTTCGGCTGGACGTCGCCCTGCCTGCTGGATGGCCGCAACGGCATCCTGTGCGGTCATGGCCGCGTACTGGCGGCGCAACTCCTGGGCGTCCGCCAGATTCCGTGCATCGACCTGTCGCATCTGAGCGAAACGCAAAAGCGCGCGTACATCATCGCCGACAACCAGCTTCCCATGCACTCCGGGGCCAGTTGGGATTTGGAACTGCTGCGGCTTGAGGTGTCCGAGTTGAAGCTCGAAGGCTTCGACGTTTCCTTGCTCGGTTTCGGCGACCAGTTGACCGACCTGCTCGACCCCGCCGTCCTGCAACCCGACAAAGACCCCGACGCCGTTCCCCCGCTGCCCGAGGTCGCCCACACCAAGCCAGGCGACCTCTGGATTCTGGGCGCGCACAAGGTCTATTGCGGCAGCGCCACCGAGGCCACCGCCTGGCGGGCGCTCGCGGGCGACGAGCGGGCCGATATCGTCTGGACTGACCCGCCCTACAACGTCGCCTACGAAGGCAAGGCCGGCAAGATCAAAAACGACGACATGAGCGGCGCCGACTTCTACTCATTTTTGCGCGCCGCCTTCGACTCCCTGTTCGGCGTCATGAAGCCCGGCGCCCCCATCTACGTCGCCCACGCCGACATCGAGGGGCTGAACTTCCGTCGCGCCTTCACCGACGCCGGCTTCAAACTCTCCGGCTGCCTCATCTGGCGCAAGAACAGCATGGTGCTCGGGCGCAGAGACTACCAGTGGGCGCATGAACCACTGCTTTACGGGTGGAAGCCAGGGGCAAAGCACCGCTGGTACGGCGGCCGCAAGCAGACCACCGTGGCCGACTGGGGCAGCGTCGATCCCGTCAGCCAGTTGCCCGATGGCCGCTGGCAGATCACCGTCGGCGACCGCGTGCTGATCGTCCAGGGCGAGGCCAAGATCGAGGAGCTGGTGCCCTCGGTGATCTTTGAGTCCAAGCCCCGCCGCTCGGACAAGCACCCCACCATGAAGCCGACCGCGCTGATCGAGCGAATGCTCAAAAACGGCGCCCGCTCTGGCGACATCGTGGTCGACGCCTTTGGCGGCTCCGGCTCCACCCTCATCGCCGCCGACCGGCTGGGCATGTGCGCCCGGCTGGTCGAGTTCGATCCCCGGTTCGTTGACGTCATCGTCCGGCGCTGGGAGGGCTACGCCGGTCGCCGCGCCGTTCACGCCGAAACCGGCGAACCGTTCCCGCCCGACGATGCACTTGCGTTGCCCGTGGAACAGAGTTAGATTACCCACAAGGACAACATTTACAGGAAAATGGACATGAAACAGCAAGAAATGATGAAAGCCGAAGCCCCGTCTGTTGACCTGCTGGGCCTGTCGGCTGCCGCCCGCCTGACCTTGCTGTCAAAGGCCCACGTCTCGTCCTACACCCGCAAGGACGGGGTCTTTGTCGCCGAGCACGATGACAAACGGGCGGCTGCCAAGCAGGAAGCCCCCAAAGGCTCCATCAACGGCCCGCGCCCCCCTGGTGATTCGCTCGACATGCATCATCAACGGATGCTGAAAGAGCATCAAGAGATGCAGGAAAGGATGAAGGCCCGCGCTGATGCCGGGTCGAAGCCTACGCCCAAAGCTGCGGGCGGCGGCGTGGCGTCGCTCAAGCCGCCCCCGGAGGTGAGCCTCGGCGGTTCTGGCGTGGTGGACAACATCGAGGAGTGGCATTCCGGCGGTGACGTGGACAAGCTCGTCGGTCTGAAGAACACCCTGTTTGGCCCGCACGGCGCCAACAACTACAGCGCCGGGCAGGGCAAGGCCATTTCCTCCTATCTGGACGCGGCCATCGCAGACCTGAAAAAACCCAAGGCGGGGCCGAAGCCGCCCGCCTCCGCCCCGTCAAAGGCCAAGCCTGTAACTCCCCATCCTGTCGGCACAAAGGTTCGCATTACCGCCGACGAGCATCCCGATTACGGCGCTGAGGGCGAGATTACCGGCTACGCGGGGAACGGCATCGGGGGTAACAATAAGCCTGCGTACACGGTTCGCGGCGTGGATGGCCCTGTTGGGCATGGCGAGGTCAAGCGATTGGGCGCTGCCGCGCCAGCTGGTTCCGCCAAGCCCACCATCAAAACCGGCAATGAAGGCTATGGCTTCCACGGCGAGGCGTCAATGGCTGCCAGGCAGGCCGGTTCAAAAACCCCCACGGAAGATGCCGGGAAACGGTTCTCCAACGCCGCGCACCACCTGGTGGACAAGGGGCACTTCAAAACGCATGAAGAAGCCCGCGACTTCCTGGACTCCACGGTTGGGCGTCACATGCATGACGAGCTGATGAGCCACACCAAGGACAGCGACCTGAGCAAGTTGCCTGCCGACAGGCTTGCGCGCAATGTCAACTGGTACAAAAAGGAAAAGGGAAAGGGAAAGGTTTCTTCCGCGACGCTTCGTCGGGTCAACCCATAAGCGATGTTTTTCATGAAAGAGCCCCCCATCCTGAAAGCCGAGGCTTCGTCCCTCGATCTGCTCACGCTGGCCGCGCGCGGGCAGTTGATGAAGGCCCGCATTTCGTCCTACACGCGCAAAGACGGCGTGTTCGTGAAGGAGCACGACGACAAGCGTCCGGCGGCCAAGCCGAAGTCCGCCGAGGAGCGTTCCAGCGACGCCGGTGCCGCCGCGCCACAGCAGGTCAGCGATAAAACCCTTGGTCAAACCAAGGTCATCGACAAATTGCTGGAGGACTTTGAATATGGGCGGGTGCAAAGTATTGCGACCGGGGCCGCCGGCGGATTCACGCCAGACGCCGTGGATTACGCTAAAAAAGCCTTGAAAGAGGCCGTTGACGACTTGCCAAGGAAGCAAAAGGAATACGAACAAGAGACCGGGGGAAAATGGGGTAACCCTGTGAAATGGGGTAACGCCCCAAAGTCGGGCGCCTCAAGCGTTGGCATCAACACCCGCCAGTACATGGCCTCGCACGGCAAGTCGCCAAGCGGCCGTGGTGACTGGGCGTTCTTCATGGGCGATCAGAAGGGCGACGTGGGCGCCGCTCACTTCTTCCACGGCACGTTCGAGGAGGCCAGCGAGAAGGCCAAGGCGAAAGCCAGGGAGTTAGGTCACAAGACGGTCACGGTCGGCCCGTAATGATTCTGCGGAGTAGCTCAGTTGGCAGAGCGCCGGGTTCATACCCCGGATGTCGGTGGTTCAAGGCCACCCTCCGCAACCAGAGTAGAGCGGCGGCTGACCCATTTCGGATCAGCGGCCAATCTCACCCCCGCACGTCAGGGTATGGACGGGATCGGAGTGCGAGCCTCCGAGCCATCACGCATGGCAATTTGGTCTGAGGCTGGAACGGGGGGCTTGATCAACCCCGCCGCCGTGCCGCAAGTTGCCAGCCGTGATGGTGAATGCGCAGGCTGATGCGCACGGATGCCGAGTCGCTCTCGGTTCGTCGGGCAGCGGTAACGCGGCACGCCAGTACGTTTCTGGTGTGCGCCAGTGAGGTTGTCAAGCCGGGGATCAGCGCCGGCTGCCATCATGAGCCGCAATCATTAACTGCGGTGACGGGCGCAGAAAATTAGCTAGGCGCGGACTGGTCGGCCTAACTGGCCACACGGGTTGCGGGCGGCGCAGGCGACCGCACCAGACTGTAAATCTGGCGCCCAAAAGGCAGCGAGGTTCGAGACCTCGGCAACCCACCAAATCCAAGTCGTGACGGAACACTCGGCACATGCTGCCGAGCCTTTCACCGTCCGCCCGTCTCGTCCTGCCGCGCCTGCTGGTCAAGGCGCACATCTCGGAGTACACGCGCAAGGACGGCACCTTCGTGCCTGCGCATGAGGACAAGCGGGCCAAGCACTCGCCCGAGCAGATGGCGAAGTGGGCTGATGAAAAGCGCCAGCGCGACCGTGCGAGAGCCGAAGCCTTCGCTCAAACCGAAGCCGAAAACAAGCGCCTGGCCCAGAAGTCTGCCGATGGCGTCGATTCATCCTCTTTCGGCCCCAGCTTCACCGACGATGAAAAGGCCGAAATCAAGCGGTACTACCTGAGCGGCGACCGGCGCGGGGCCAACGCCGAGGGCCGGGCGGCTGCCGTATCCGCCGTGGGCCGCCTGCTGCGCCAGCAGGGCGCCGAAATCGAGCACGTCAGCGAATCCGAGGGGAAAAGCCTGTACGTCAAGGTTGGCGGCGGGCTGGTGCGCGTGTCCGACCATGAGTTGCCCATGACCCCCAAGCGCGAAAACGACCGCGCCAACGGTCTGACAGGGTGCTGGGATCGGGAGGTCATCATCACGGACTGGCGTAGCACGCCGCCGCAGGAATATCTGGATGAAATCCACGGGCGGCTCGAAAAGGCCATTCCGGTGCTGTTCCTCAAGTCCGGCGAATTCAAAGGCAAGCCCGGTTACTCGCTCGAAGGCAAGCCGCCGCGCTGGCACACGCATGGCGTCGATACGATTCAGGAGGTGATCGACGCCGCCCGCCAGCCTGGGCACGCGCCGCAGAAGGCCGATCTGGGCGAAGCGTCCCCCTGGCTTGTCCAGCAGGCCGCCGAGAAGGCCCACCTGCAAATCGCCGGGTGCCGCCACGTCATTGACGGTTCGGCGGTGCGGCACATCATCAAACGGCACACGAATGCTGCGGTTGAAAAGAGCCGTGGGCAGTTGCCGCTGACGGAGGCTGATATTGAGGCGATCCCGCTGGTGATTGCTTCGGCAGATCGCGTGGTATTTGGCACAAAGACCCGCCTCAAGCGCGACCAGATCGGCTACATCAAAAAGATGGCCGATGGGTCACTGCTGTATTTGGAGGAGGTTCGTGCGGGCCGTCAGGAACTGGCGACGGTTTCGATGAGAAAGTACCCCGCCGCGAGGGATTTCAGTGCCATTGCTGGCACTCTGCCTTCCAACGCCCGAAGCGACGGCGGGGATGAGGTCATTGTACTGACCCCGCCGGTGAAAGGCAACCCCGGCGGCCCGCTGAAAAAAGCCATCCTGTTCGTCAAGGCCCACATCAAGGGCTACACGAAAAAGGACGGCACGTTCGTCGCGCCCCATGAGGACAAGCGGCAGGCGGCAATTGATCACGACGCACTGTTGGCCGGGCTGCCTGCTGGCGCCAAGTTCGTCCGCGGCAAAGGCTCTATCGCCGAGCACTACGGGGTTGCAATCAACGGCGAGACGGTCGGCAACTTCCACGCGCGGCCAGAGGACGCCGTAGCCGAGGCGAAAAAATGGCTGGAATGGGTGGCAGCTAACAACAGAGAAAAAGCACGAAAAAGTGCTTTCATCGACGAAATCCGCAACCGCCTGCTGGCTGGCGGCGACGCGACAGACGTTGAATTAAATTGCCTCGGGCTTCGCGTCGGCTCGTCAGATTTGCGATGGTTTATCCCAGCAGCCGCTAAAGTGTTCGGCATCAGTTCCCGTGCCGTTCGCCCGCTCATCGCTGACATGATCCGCGTTGGGCACACCGATATGGGAGCGAAGCGGGAGTTCGTGACGCCTGGGAAGGCACTGCGTGCTGTTGCTGCGGGCGTGGCGGCTGCGAAGTCTCCAGCTTTACCTCTTGGTACGTCGGGGGACTACTCAGGACCGACAATGGCCGGAATCGAAGCCCGGGCTGCCGAGCCTGCCACCAAGCAGTCCGTCGGGAAGCTGGTCACACCAGAATCCGACATGTACGACGGCTCGACCGTCTATGACGGGAATGGCAAGCTGTACCGCGTCCACTACCAGCGCAACCGGGAGGTCATCGCGCACCCGATTGTCAATGGCCGCGCCGAGGTGAGCCGGGACACGGCGGTGGATTTCTGGGTCAGCAAGGACAGAACCCCGCCCGGCGACAACTACCGCACCGACCCCATCTACCTCGTGGCCTCGCCCCACGACGACGCCCCCAAGGAACCGGCCAAAGACGCCGAAATCGCCGCGTTCAACGCCAAGCACGCCGCGATGGGCACCCCCACGGCCCACTTTGACGACCAGGAGTGGTGGGTGCTCAACACTGGCACCAAGAAGGACGACGGCACCGTCTACGCCCACCTGGCGAGCAAGAACGACGGCGCCGTCCAGGGTAACGGCTTCGTCCCCCGGCAAATGGGCGGCTACATCCCCCAAATCTGCATCGAGGCGACCCACAAGCCCCACTCCCAGCACATCCTGCCCATGCCTACTGGCGTGGCCGCGCTCAAGCCCATCGGCCTGACGGCGAGCAACGGCGGTGCCGTGGTCGAGCAGATCGAATCCCTGCACGCCGGCGGCAACCTCGCCAAGCTCAAGAACATCAAGGCCAACCTGTTCACCCCGTCCGCCTGGGGCGGCGGCTCCCTGTACAAGGGCGCGCAGAAGAAGGGCGTGTCCGACTACCTCGATGCCGCCATTGCCGACTTGGAGGCCAACCCACCGGGGCCGCCCGCCACTTCCCCGCCGTCGAGCGTTTCGGCGCTCCCGCCGGACGTTCCCGTGCCCACCCCCGCCGGGGATTACGCCCCCCCGGCCAGCCCCGAGCGCATGGACGCCGCTTACGAGAATCCCCAGCCCGTCCCGCCCGCCAGCCCGTCCGAGATCAAATGGGACACCCACAAGCTCGGCCCCGCCAACGTCAACGCCAAGAGCCACAACGGCCAGATCGACAAGATCAAGGCTTTGGCCGAAGCTGGCGACCGCGCTGGTTTGGAGGCGTACATCGCCGCCAAGGCCGGGGCTAGGCAGAACTACGCCATCAAGCAGCGCAAGCTCGCCGAGGCGGCGCTGGCCGCGCTCGGGCCTGCCAAGGGGCCGGAGGGCGGGTTGTCCAAGGCCATCCCCCTCTACGTCCTGCGCCGCTTCAACGCCGCCGCCCACCAGGCCGCCACCAGTCCCAAGAACGACCTGCCCGAGCCGACCCAAGCCCAAAAGGAATCCGGCAACTACAAAAAGGGCCACGTCACCTTCCAGGGGCTGGATATCAGCATTGAAAACCCGCGTGGCTCCGAGCGGGCGGGCACAAACCCGAATGGCACCGCCTGGCGCCACACCATGAGCGACCACTACGGTTACATCAAGCGCACCGAGGGCGCTGACGGCGACTCCGTTGACGTGTACGTCGGCCCCGCCCTCGACTCCGACCGGGTGTTCGTGGTCAACCAGTTGGTTCAGGGAACCGGCAAGTTCGACGAGCACAAGGTCATGCTCGGGTTCCCCGACGAAGCGGCGGCGGTCAAGGCGTACAAGTCCAACTTCGACGCGGGCTGGAAGGTCGGCCCCGTCCACGCCATGAGCATGGCCGAGTTCAAGGGCTGGCTCAAGGACGGCGACACCACCAAGCCCACGGTTCCGATGGCAAAGGCCATTGTGGTTGTCCGCAAGCCCCCGCCCGAGCCGCGCCTGTGCCTGTTCCTGCGCGCTGGCGACCCGCTCAAGAAGGACATCCCCGTGGTGATCGTCCGCCGCCCCTGACTGGCGGGCACAGGCCACCTCTGCTGGTGTTGAAACCAGCGGGTTGCTTAGCTAACTTATTGTTTTCATTGGATTCCCGTCGGTGTTGAAGCGGTAAAACACTGGCCGCCGTTTTCCCGTTATTCCCCTCCCATTCGTGACAGCACCATAGGCACAACGGCGCCAGGTCGTGGCGCTGACCCTGCTTGCGACATGGCGGCACGACTCGATTCAGCGATTTGGGAAGAAATCCGCCGGCACTGGGAGTACGACCCGGACGAGCCTGCCTACTTGGTGGCCGCTGCGCGCGCCGCCGAAAAATTCAACTTCAACCCGCCCGGCAAGTCCACCATCGACGACCGCGCCAAGCGCGAGAAGTGGGAGCGCCGGGGAACCCTGGTCGGGGTGAATTCCTCGGCGCACCGCAAAGCAGACAAGCTGGTCAATGCGGACGGCTCCAGAGCCGAAACCGGAAAACCGGACGGAAATCCGGACACGTCCGGTGCGCAAAAAGCCCAAGCCTCCCGTGCCGAATCTGAGGACAAGCGCGCCGAGGTGCTGGCCCGGCACCGCGTGGAATGGCAGCAGGTTGCCGTTCTTCGACAGGAGGCGCTGAATCGCCGCAGCGTCGATCGAACGGAAGCCTTCAACTGGTCGAAGCTCGCCAAGATCACGGCTGAAATGACCATGATCCAGCAGATCGGCGAGCGCCGGGCTTGGGGCCTGGACACCACGGACGCCACCGATGTTTCCAAGCTGACCGACGCGCAGTTGGAGGCGCTGGTCAAAGCCAAGGCCGTCTGACGTGGCTTCTGTCTCGATGGGGCGCCAGGGTACATCGCTGGCAACCAGGGCCGCCGCAGAGCTGGAAATCCGCCGTCGCCGCCGCCTGCGCATAGATGCCAACGGCCTGGGCGAGCCGATCCCGGCGGAGATGACCTTTCTGCAGTGGTGCGAAAGGCTGGCGGCCAACGGCATGAAGGTCGATGGCAAGCCCTTCCGGCTCGACAACCGGGCTGCCCTGCTGCCCATCTACCGCGCCATCCCGTCCACGCGGGCGGAAGCGGAAAACCTGGTCATCGTGATCCAGAAGGCCACCCAAATCGGCATCACGGTTTGGGAGGTGCTGGCAAACATTTACATGGCCGTGAAGTGGGGGCCGATCACCATCGGCATGTTCCTGCCCGACCAGTCCACCGCCTCGTTCAAGAGCGAGCACCGCTTCATGCGGATCGTCCGCTCCGTGCCCGATCTGTACCACGCCCTGACCACGGCGGAGCGCGACGGCGACGTGAAGAAGGTCGGTGAGGGCAACGTCCTGACCCGCGCGATGGGCGAGTCCCTGTTCCTGTTCCTCTGGACAACGGGCCGGGTGTCCACCGAATCGCGCCCGATGGACGTGGTCACCCTGGACGAGGTGCAGGAGATGACGCTCGATCAGATCGACAAGGTGCGCGCGCGTACCGGCGACTCGGACATCGCCTTCACGCTCATGCTGTCCACCGCCAACATGCCCGACCTGGACATCAACTTCTGGTTCAAGCTGGGCGACCAGCGGGTGTGGATGAGCCGCTGCCCGCACTGCGGCCAGTTGTCCGACCTGTCCGACCCCGTCAACTTCCCGGCCAGGTCGGTCGTGTACAACTGCGGCCAGTTGCCCGCCCTGCCCCTGCACGAGTACTACTGGGCGTGCCCGGCCTGCGGCGGCGTCATTGACGACCCGCAGATCGGTGAATGCGTGGTCACCAACCCGGCGGCGGGCGGCTCCAGTATCCAGTCCTTCCTGCTGCCGCGCACCATCAGCCCCCGGATGACGCCCAGGTCGATGGTCGAGGCTTGGGCACGCGCCAAGACCGGCAACCAGAAGAAGTCTTTCTACAACCGCACCCTGGCCCGGCCCTACATTGACGCCGACCAGCTCCCTGTCACGCTGGCGATCTGCGAGGAAGCCGCCCGCCTGGGCGTGGCCGCCGGCCTGGTCTGGGAAAAGTCCGGCGAAGGCTGCTTCATGGGCATCGACCAGATGGGCAGCTTCAACGCCGTCATCATCAAGCGCCGCATGGCCGATGGCCGCCAGGCCGTGGTTCACGTCGAGGCCGTGTTCGACCTCGACCCCTTCGCGCGCTGCTCCGAGTTGATGAGCCAGTTCGGCGTGGTGGTCTGCGTGGTGGAACAACTGCCCAACGTCAACGACGCCCGCAAGTTCGCCAACCGCCACAAGGGCAAGGTGTTCCTGGCCGGCTACGCCGACCTGCGCGACGACGCCATGCTGTGGGGCGACACCCTCTCGCGCTCCGACATCAAAACCTCGGAGGAAGACCGCACCCGCTACACCGTCAGCCTCAACCAGTACAAGTGCATGCAAACCAGCCTGTACCGGGTGCGCGACAAGATGTGCCTGTTCCCCGACCCCGACAAGCTGGAGCAGGACGTGGTCGATGCGGGCGTGCCCCGGCGCATCCCGCTGCTGCGCGACTGGGTGTTCGTCCACCTGACCAAGACCGCCCTGGTGGTCGACGACGACGAGCAGACGCGCAAGCCCCGTGGCCGCGTGCAAAAGATCGGCATCGACCCGCACTTCGCCTTCGCCAACATGCTGTGCGACGTCGCCTGGGCGCGCTCCTACGGCACGACCGTCTTTTACTTCCCGCAGGCTCCAAAGGAGGCGCCGGTGCAAGAAACCATCCGCGAAAGCCTGCCCGGCGTGCCGGCCAAGGTCATCCACCTGGTGCAAGACAAGCACCAGGGAGAAACCTGCGGTCTGTGCGAATCCTTCGACAGCCACGCCCGGATGTGCCGCGAGCGCGGTTTTCTGGTGCGCGCCGAAGACCCGGCCTGCGACGTTTTTTTACCGCTGGGCGATTCGTGACTCTCAAATAAGGGGCATGAGCCGCCAACCAGACACCGCCGATCGCGTCGCGTTCAACCCATCCGCCCCGCAAGCCGAGCGATCCGAGGCGCTCGCCGAGTTGCAAAAGTCCCACGCGCCCACCTCGCTGCGCGACATGCTGCTGCCCGCCGCCGAAATGCGCGAGGTGGTCGAGTACATCTCCGATCAGTGGCAAGACGCCCAAATGGCAAAGGCGATGAACAGCAACATCATCCCCTTCCCCTCCAAGTTCGCGCGCGAGAAGCGGCGCGGCATGCAGTCGGTCTACCTCGACAACCTGCAAATCACCGCGATGGGCGACTATTGGGAAAAGCCCACCACCTTCGGCTTCGATGCCATGCGCCAAATGGTGGCGCAAACCCCCGTCCTGAATGCCGTCATCCTCACCCGCGTGCGCCAGGTGCAGCGGTTTTGCCGGGTCAACGAGTCCGGCTACGGCCCCGGCTTCACCATTGCCCACATCGACAAGGGCCACGAGCTGACCGAAGAAGAACAGACCTCGGTACGCCTGCTGGGCCGCTTCATGATGAACTGCGGCTGGGAAAGCAACCCCCGCGCCCGCCGCCGGCAGCGTCGCGACTCATTCGGCCAGTTCGTTGCCAAGCTGGTGCGCGACTCCCTCACCCTGGATTCGGCGCCCACCGAGACCGAGTTGGCCCGCGACAAGGCATTCGGCATCGACGGCCTGTACGCCGTGGACGGTGCCACCATTCGCCTCTGCACGGAAGACGGCTACAAGGGCGACGACGAAATCTTCGCCCTGCAAGTCGTCCAGGGCCGCATTTCCTCGGCCTACACCTACGACGACCTGATCTACGAAGCGCGCAACCCGCAGTCCGACGTGCTGACGGCGGGCTACGGCTTCGCCGAGACCGAAATGATGATCCGGGTGGTCACGGGCTTTCTCAACGCCATGAGCCTGAACATCAAGGGCTTCGACTCCAACGCCATACCAAAGGGCGTGCTGCACCTGACCGGCAACTACGACGACCGCGACATCGCCGCCTTCAAGCGGTACTGGAACAGCATGGTCAGGGGCGTGCAAAACGCCTGGGCGCTGCCCGTCATGGTGTCCAAAGACCAGGAATCCAAAGCCTCCTTCGAGAAGTTCGGCATCGAGTTCAACGAGATGTACTTCTCCAAATGGATGACGTTCCTCACGTCCATCATCTGCGCCATCTACGGCATGAGTCCTGCCGAGATCAACTTCGACTCGTTTACCGCCGGCAACACCTCCGCCCTGTCCGGCTCCGACACCGACGAAAAAATCGCCGCCTCCAAGGACTCCGGTCTGTGGCCTCTCCTGTCGTACTTCGAGGGGCTGTTCTCCGACTACATCGTTGCCGACTTTTCCGACAAGTACGTGTTCCGCTGGACCGGCATCGACGAGGACGACGCCGACAAGCGCGAGGAGCGCGCCCGGCTGGTGATGACCGTCAACGAGATGCGCGCCCAGGAGCGTCTGCCGCCGCTCGATGGTGAGTTTGGCGACGCGCCCCTGAATCCGTCGCTGACCGGGATCTGGATGCAGCTCAAGCAAGCCGAGCAGCCGCAGGACTTTGGTCGGCCGCCTGGTGGCGGCCAAGAAGGCCAAGGTGGCGACGACCAGGATGGCGATGATGACCAGGCCGGCCAGGATCAGAGCGAGCAAGACGCTCAGGAAGGCCCGCAGGCTGCTCAGGAAGGCGCTCAGGGCGCTTTGCGCGGCGCCGGTGGGGCCAGGCCGCCGCCTCCTGGCGGCGGTGATCGCGGCGGAGGGCAGCAATTCGCAAAAGCCAATCCCAACCACGATGCCAAAGGCCGGTTTGCGCGTGGCCGCACCACCATCACGTCGTCCTCGCTTCCGGGTGGAGGTGGCGACGGCAGTAAATCCGTGGTGCGCAGTTTGTGGCGCCAACTACGCGACAAGGTGATAGCTCAGTTGCGCGACGTCTACAAGGAGCCAGCTACGGTGCCATCGGCTGATGGAGACATGATTATTGTGTCCTATGGCGGGCTGAGGCACGCCCTTAACAATGGCGTCCCGTCGCCAGAAGAAAGCACGCTAGCGTTGCACATCAAGGAGGCCATCGGTAGCGCCAAAGCCAAAGGTGAACCGATACCAGACAAGGGGAACCGTAAAGACCCGCACTCGGTCACGTACTACCACACTGAGGTGATGTTCGATGGTGTCCTGAACGACGTTGACATCGTTGTACGCAATCACTCGGATGGGCGCAGGTATTACGACCATGCGGTGATCCAAAAGGAAAGCCCCGCAGGGCTATCGGAGAGTGCAGCGGGTGGCATCCCATCCGTCGAACCTGCTCCGCCGTTTACGGGGCTTCAACTCAGTATAAAAGAAATCATGGGGGATTGCAACGAGGCGCCCATCACCAAAGCCATCGGCCTACCCCCCGTGCTCCGCATCGAACTCCCGGAGGTCGAATGAAACCCGCCAGCAAGCACCCCGCCGTCACTGGTGGTGGCAAGATCAGCGCCCGGCTGTCGCAATTGGGCGGCAACGCCGCCAGCAAAAAACCCAAGCCAACGCCCGCAATGGGCGGTCGCGGCGGCTACGACGTGGACGACGAGGTGTTCTTCACCCACGCCAGCGGCGGCCCGCGCTCCGGTCGCGTGGTGTCGCACGGCGCCCACGGCTGCACGGTCGACGAGCCTTGCGGCAAGCGCCACCAGGTCACCTGGGATCGCGTGCTCGGCCTCAAGGGCCGCAAAACCTGGCCCGCCCGCGTGGTCGAACGCGGCCTGTCCGGCTCCATTCTTGAGCGCGAGGACGGCACCCGCTTCTTTACCTCCGGCGACGTGCCCGTGGCCGAAGAACCGGACGCGCTCACCCTCGACGCTGGCGGCCAGGACGAGTTGCTCCAAAAGGCCGACGGCATCGCCCGCCTGGGCGAGCGCATCGACCTGCTGGCCATTGCCCCCGCCCCGGCGCTGCCCGCCGGCCTGTTGCCGCTGCTCTGGGTGCGCCATGTTCCTTGACCTTCTCGGCGTACCGGACGAAGGCGCAACGGATGCCCTGGAGTGCCTGTGCAAGGCCGTTGCCGAGGGCGACGACGCATCGGTCTGGGCGCCACACTACTCCCCCTTCCTGAGCACCCTGGTCGAGTCGTTTACTCACAACGGCCTGCAAGTGTCCGCCGAAATGGCCGCCGAAATTTCCTCCTGGCTGACCGGCAAAATGTACGCGCCCAAGTACGCCGGTTCGCCCGCGCCTGAACCATTCCCCTGGGCAGCCCGCGACCTGCCCGCCGTGTACGCCTACCTGGCCGGCAAACGCCCGGCTGAAATGAGCTTTGCCGACTGGTCAATGCTCGGCGACTACATCGTGTCCGTCCACGCCCCGCCGTCGTTCGTGCAATCGCACGCGGGCTGGCTGGCGGTACGCGCCTCGGTCATGGGCAAGCTGCAAGCGCAAAAGCCCGGCTTATCGGTCGCGCAGGCCGACAACGCGCTGGCCAGCCTGCCGTCCACAGTCGAGCACGCGCTGGCCGCGTACCGCTTCACCCCGGCCCAGGTTCAGTCCATGCAGTACATCGCCGCCCACTGCGCCGACACAATCGTGGCCGCATCCGACGCCTTGCGCTACGGCATCAAGGCGGCGCTGCTGCAAGAGATGGTGCAGCCCCACGTCCCCGGCGTGCCGAGCCAGTCCCTGCAAACCAAACTGTTCGACGCCTTCGGCAAATTCAACCGCGACTGGCGGCGAATAGCCCTCACCGAGGCCGGTGAAGCCGCAAACCAGGGCTTCATCGCGGCCCTGACGCCCGGCGCGCGCGTGCGGCGCTTCGAACAATACACGGGAGCCTGCGACTTCTGCAAGAAGTTGCACGGCAAGGAATTTGCCGTGGTGGCGCCCAACGCACGCGGCAAGAACGGCCAAACGCAGGTCTGGCCTGGCAAGTCGAACGTGGGGCGCTCGGCCTCACCGACAAAAATCGCCGATGGCGTGGCCGTCAAGCGTACTGCGGATGAACTGTGGTGGCCCGCCGCCGGCCTGCAGCATCCTCACTGCCGTGGCATGTGGCTGCTAGAAACCGTCACGGGCCTGGGCCAGGATCAAGCAACGGACGCCGAATGGAACAAGTGGCTCTTGGCCATCGGGCTGTCCTGACCGGCCAGCCTGAACTCGCCGCACCAGTCTGACTCCCCGGTAATCGGGAACACCCCCCGCTGCTCGCTCCGGTCGCCGCCACACATGGCTGGCGGAAAGCGCCGGCACTCCGATGCCACCTCGCCATTGATGTCTCCCTCAAGAGGGGCGGCGTAGAAATTGCAAGTTTTGCATGTTTTGTTGCTGTTCATGGTGTAAAAATTACCTGTAGTACAACACATTTTGCGCATTGCATTGCGCTTGATGGATGTTACAGGTTCATTTCCCGCGCGCAGCGCGCGCCAAGCTCGACCAGCTCGGCGGCGCGGCATGGGTGCGCCAGCAGATTGACGCCTCTACATCTTGTCCGCCAGGCTCGCAGCGGACGGGTTGACGTAGATGAGGGCATGCTTCGGATCGCGCCAGCCGAACGCCTTGCAGAACTCGGGAAACGTCAGCCTGCCCGGCTGGCCGACAGTGGCCCCTATGCGCGTCGCGGCGGTGTGCCGGGCATCGTGGAACGTGAACCCGCTCAGGCCGGCGCGGTCGCGGGCCATCCTGAAAAGCGCCTCCCGTGTTCCTGTTCCCAGCATGAACACGGTCACGTCGTTGATGCCGCGCATCCGCTCGAACAGCTTCACGGTTTTTCGTGACAGCGGCACGTCCCTGGCATCGCCGTTCTTTGTTTCGATCAGCGTGACCCATTTGGAGTGGACGCGATCCCACGTCAGATCCACGATCTCGCTCGCACGCATCCCGGTGCGCAGCGCGATCATGAATGCGTAGCCGACCTGCGCCGTGATCGTCATCGGCAGTTTCCCCGGGTGGTAGCCAAGCTGGCGCAACATGCCCTTAATTTCGTCGCGAGTGATGAGGCGCTCGCGGTGTTTGGGACTCGGCGGGCGGCGCACCTCGGTCATGGGGCTGCGCGTAATCCAGCGCCATTCACGCACGGCATAGCCCAAGACAGAGCCGAACAGGTTCATTTCCCGCAGCACGGCTCCAGGGCTGACCTCTTTCATCCGCGCATCGCGCCACTTGATGATGTGATCCGGCAGCACGCGCCCCAACGGCAACTGGGATGGCACGTCGGGACGGCGCAGCATCGCTTCGATGCGCATCGTTTCCCAGCGCCCGCCCTTGTGCGTCGGCGAGACTTCATCACGGAACTTGCGCAGCGCGTCGCCCAGCGTCTTGACCTCGCCCGCCCTGCCCTTGGCGATGGATTTCAACTCGGTCTTGCGGCGCGCCTGCCAATCCTCGGCTTCGCGCTTGGTGTCGAACGTGCCCGACTCACGCGCACCAAGGGCTTTGAACTGCACCCACCACTTCCCACTCTCGGTCTTGACAGGCTTTCCCATTTGGGCCTTTCGCTGGGCTTTTTCTGGGCCGTCGATTGCACAACGACGGTGAAAACGGACGAAAAAACACCGCCCGCAGGCGGCATCTTAGAGGGAAAGTGCACTGCCGTGCACTTGAGGAATGCAATCCTTGGTGCCACCTGTCGGATTCGAACTGACGACCTACCGCTTACAAGGCGGGTGCTCTACCAACTGAGCTAAGGTGGCTTGGGTCGCAGATTCTATAGCCTCTGCGACCGAGA
>Ga0123357_10000318_pt1 | contig 46063 bp, 32 predicted proteins | sample TergutEmb28metaG_FD_89873 | JGI IMG/M metagenome (GOLD analysis project Ga0123357, IMG submission 89873) | Embiratermes neotenicus P4 segment gut microbial communities from Petit-Saut dam, French Guiana - Emb289 P4 | ecosystem: Host-associated > Arthropoda: Insects > Digestive system > Gut ...
AAGAGAATATTGGGATTTTATTGAAAAAAGACGTGATTTGCTCGTTCCGCAAGATGTTCGTGAGCGAAAGGGCAGTTTTTTTACGCCGCAAATTTGGGTAGAACTTTCGCAAAAATATTTGGCGGACGTTTTTGGCGAGAATTGGCAAGAGGAATATTATGTGTGGGATTGTTGTGCAGGAACAGGTAATTTGCTTGCCGGATTGATAAATAAATACAATATTTGGGCATCAACTATTGACAAGGCTGATGTTCATATAATGAAAGACCGCATAGAAAATGGAACAAATTTGTTGCCGGAACATGTTTTTCAATTTGATTTTCTTAACGATGATTTTTTGCCGGAAACAAAAGGAGGAAAGTTACCAGATGTACTTTACAACATTATAAACGACCCAAAATTGCGTAAAAAACTTATAATCTACATAAATCCGCCGTATGCGGAGGCATCTTCCTATGGCAAACATAGCGTTCCACAAGTGGCAAATGGAACAAAAATTTTTGCGACCTGTAAAAGTATTGTTGGCGCTGAGGCATTAAGTGAACTTTTTGCACAATTTTTCATTAGAGTTTATCAGGAAATGCCAGAGGCAATTCTTGCTTCTTTTAGTACTCCAAAATATATAACTTCTGGAAAATTTGCAAAGTTTAGAAATTATTTCCGTTCGGAGTATAAAAAAGGTTTTATTTGTCAGTCAAACACTTTTGATAATGTTAATGGAAAATTTCCTATTTGTTTTTTTATTTGGAATTTAGCAAAAAAACAAGATATCAAGAAAATCAAATCGGATGTGTTTTTGAATGACAAGGAAGTGACAAAATATTGGAAAAAGGGAATAAAAAACCTTTATTCTCTAAATTTTAAATCTATTGCTGATTGGAGAACTACGTTTTATTGTTCCGATAAAACACCGATAGGATATATTATTATTGTTGGTCCAAGTGTGCAAAGTAACAACAATACGTTCATTACAAATTATCCTACTGAAAGTTATATAAAAAAGAAAATGGTTGCTTCTATTACAATAAATAATCTAACAGAGATGTCCATATATTTTGCAGTTCGTAAATGCATAAAAGATACTTGGATAAATCACCACGACCAATTTCTTTATCCTAACAATAAATGGAAAAAAGACCTTGAATTTCAGAACGATTGCCTCGCTTATACTTTGTTCAATAATAATATATCTTCAAAACACGGCGTAAATCACTGGATACCGTTCTCTGAAAAAGAAGTAAATGCAGGAGAGAAATTTGACAGTCATTTTATGCTCAGTTTTATCAGCGGGAAAATTGTTCAAAACGGATATACAGATTTATTTGAACGTAAAGAAGAAAAACTTTGCATAAAACGAGAATTTTCTCCCGAAGCAACTGCCGTTTTTGATGCAGGACGCGAATTGTGGAAATATTATCATAAACAACCGAATATCAATGTGAATGCAAGTTTATACGACATTCGCGAATATTTTCAGGGGCGCAATGACAAAGGAACGATGAAAACAAAATCTGAAGACGAAAAATACAACGAACTTATTAAAAATCTGCGGGAACAATTAGATATTTTAGCAAATAAGATTGAACCGAAAGTGTATGAATATGAGTTTTTGAATTAAAAATTTATTTCCAAACAATTCGTGCAGCACTAATTAATTTTTCATCATCACGCATTTCCAAAAAAAAGTCGTTCGAATCTTCTTCCTTTTTTAGTAAATACAGTCGCTGCCCAAAAACTGCCTCCGCTGCAAAATGAATTTCCATTCTACGTATTTCATAAAACTTAAAATGTTGTATATCAAATATATCTACAAAATGTTCAATATATTTTACACTATTTAGATGATTATTTATATCAACATCCGAATAACGAACCGTGAATTTTGAAAATGCCTGTTCATTTTTTAATTGTGCTATTTTATGAGGTTTTTCAATTGGATTTTCTTTGTATATAATAAAATTCTCTATTCCAAAAACTTCTTTCACATTTTCGGGACGCCGAGTTTCAATATTAATACTTGCCCAAATACTTTTTGCATAACCAATAATTTCACCTTTTTCATTTTCAAAAGAAAAATTTCGTTCTGTAAAAAAATTATTAACTCCTGATATCCAAGTATTTATAAAAAAAATACTGTCAATTTTAGGATATTCATACATTTCAACCGCCAAACGTGAAAGTACCCATGCACGTCCCATATTATGCACATAATTATATCCGAATCCTCTTTCTTGAGCATGCCTTGTTGCCGCTTGCAAAAGTAGATTTACAACAGATGATAAAGTTATTTTTCCCTGAAAATCAGTTAGATAAGAATCAATATTAAATTTATATTTTCCAATTTTATTCATTTTAAATATATAAAATTTAACTCATTTTCAACATTCTTTTTATTGGCTTTACTGCTTTTTCTATTATTTCTTCATTTAATAAAATTTCCGGTTGTTCTGTGCGAAGACAATTATAAAGTTTTTCCAATGTATTCATTCGCATAAAATTACATTCATTACAAGCACAAGTACTATCATCCGGCGGAACAGGAATAAATTCTTTTTGCGGACTTAATTTTTGCATTTGATGCAAAATTCCACTTTCGGTTGCAACCAAAAATTGTTTAGCGTCCGATTTCGCAGAATAATTTAAAAGCGCTTGGGTACTACCAATAAAATTAGCAACCATCAAAACAGGCTTTTTGCATTCAGGATGAGCAATAATTTGTGCATCAGAAAATTGATTTTTAAGTTTTAATAATTTTTCTAATGAAAATTGTTCGTGAACATGACACGCACCATCCCAAAGCACCATTTGCCTGCCGGTTTGCGAATTAATATAATCGCCAAGATTTTTATCAGGTCCAAAAATAATTTTCTCAGCGAACGGCAAACTTTCAATAATTTTTTTAGCATTCGTAGAAGTAACAGTTATATCCGAAAGTGCTTTCACAGCCGCTGTCGTATTTACATAAGTTACTACTGTGTGATTTGGATGTTTCTTAATAAATTTTTTAAATTTCTCAGAAGGACAACTATCGGCAAGCGAACATCCTGCATTCGCATCCGGAATAAGAATTTTTTTATGGGGATTTAATATTTTTGCAGTTTCACCCATAAAATTCACTCCGCAAACAACAATAATATCGGCAGTCGCTCTTTCTGCCTCTTGTGCCAATGCCAAACTATCTCCAATATAGTCTGCAATATCTTGAATTTCAGGAATTTGATAGTAATGCGCCATTATTATAGCATTTTTTTCTTTGCGCAAACTGTGAATTTTTGAAATTAATTCTTTTTGTTCCATATCTGTTTTTTTATCAACAAGGTATTATTATTTATAATTTTTTAAAATTTAATAAAATAAAAAATGATGATAATATTAGAGTGTTAATAATGTTGAAAAATTTTTATGTAAAAATTTGTTTTTTGTTTTATTAAAAATAAAAAATAGTTTTAAAAATATTATTAACATTATAAATTGTTATAAATGAATAAAATAACATTTTTAATTTAAAAGTTTATAAAGTGCAAAGTTAATAAATTATTGGTATTTTTATTATTGAAAAAATTGAAAATTAGGTTTAAAAATTTTGATAAAATTTATATTTTTCAACAAAAATGAGATAAAAATATTTTTCAACAAATTATAAAACTTTTTTAAAAACAAATAAACGGAGTTTTTAACAAAAAATTAAGCATACAAAAGTCCTACAATCCACATTTTAACTCTAGTTGGCAAAACGCCAAACGCCCGGCAAATGAATTTGTAATCCAATCTCGGAACAACTCGCAGGCGCATTTTTTTCCTTTTTATTTGCTTAAAAATAGCGCGGGCAATTATTTCAGGCAACATTCCGTTTTGTTCATCGTGTTCCATTTTGGAAATTGATTTTTCAAAACGTGCTTTATATGGAGAATTTTCGGATTTTGAGTTTTTAGCAAAAACTCGCGCAGCAGTAAAATTCGTTTTTGTATCGCCGGGTAAAATGCAGCAAATCTGAATATTATATGGTTTTATTTCCAACGCCACTGCCTCTGCAAACATCATAATTGCCGCCTTACTCGCAGAATAAACGCTTTGAAAAGGAATTGGCACCACTCCTGCCACAGATGTGGTGATGATGATTTTTCCTCCGCCTTGTTGTCGCAGAAGCGGTAAAAATTGTTGAATTGTGTTCACATTTCCAAAAAAATTAGTTTCCATTTGATAACGTACCTCATCGAGAGTCATATCTTCCGCAGCACCGGCAATTCCGTTGCCGGCATTACACACCAAAACGTCAATTTTTTCCTTTTCCGATAAAAATTTTTCAACAACATCACTTACATTTTTTTTATCATTCACATCTAATTTTATAGGAATAATATTTTTATTTTCATTTGGAAAAAATCCACTTCTCGAAGCTGCATATATTTTATAATCAGCATTTTGGTACATTTCGGCAAGCGATAATCCGATACCTGTACTCGCTCCTGTAATAAAAATTGTTTTTTGCATATATATGTAATTAAAAATTAATGCGAAATTATAAAAATTAAATGAAATAAGTTGTTTTTTTATTATTTTTGCAAACGTATAATCAAATAATAAATTATGTCAATTCAATTTTTTCGTTCTTCTGAAAAAAAAATTTACGCAGTACAAGTAAAAACTATACTTTCTACTGCCGACATTGAAAAACTTGTTTGGCTTTTTGATGGAGCGCTGCCATTGCCCGACAAAGAAATAAAAGGACATTTTATTGGACCGCGTGCCGAAATGATTACTCCTTGGAGTACAAACGCCGTTGAAATTACTCAAAATATGGGAATAGAAGGAATTTTACGAATTGAAGAATTTACGGAAGTGTAATAGAAAAGTTAAAAAAAATGACAAAATCGGTAATTATTGTAGCGGGTGGAAAAGGAAAACGTATGGAATCGAATATTGCTAAGCAATTTATTGAAATTGGATGCATTCCGATTTTAATGCGCACAATTTCAGCATTTTATAATTATGATAATAATATTACAATTGTTGTTGTACTACTAAAGAAAGAAATTGAATTTTGGAAAAATTTGTGTCAGCAACACAATTTTAATATTGCTCACAAAGTAGTTGAAGGTGGAAAAGAGCGCTTTTTTTCAGTAAAAAATGGTTTACAATATGTAGATACTGAACTTATTGCAATTCATGATGGAGTGCGTCCATTTGTGTCGGCTCAAACTATTGAAAATTGTTTTGCCAGCGCAGAACAATTTGGAGCGGCAATTCCTGTTATGAAAATAGAAGAAAGTATAAGATTTGTCGAAGAAAATAGAAATTATGCTGTAGAAAGAAAAAATTATGTAATGGTTCAAACTCCACAAATATTCAAATCGGAAATTATAAAATCCGCTTATAATCAACTATTTGAAGAACGTTTTACAGATGATGCTTCGGTTGTTGAAAACATGGGACAAGCAATTTTTCTCACCGAAGGTAATCGTGAAAATATTAAAATTACAACCATTTGGGATTTAAAAATTGCTGAGACATTTATATCAGAAAAATGAAATATTACCAATATATCTAAAATTGTGCAAAAGTATACATTTATTATAAAATACCAAAATTTTTATTTATGAATTGTTTGCAGTTTTTACAGATAAAGATATAATTTTTAAATGTTTATTCTATTTTTCATCGCCAATTTTGAGTATTAAGTCTGTTTTTGGTTACAAATAAGACATTTACAATAATTTGGGTATATTTTTAAGGAAAAATTAAAGCAAAGTAAAATCAACTAAAATTAAATTTACTTTTCTTTTTAAATAGTACCTTTGTATCTATTTGTTTATAAAATATTTATGTTTATGTTTTTTTTTTAATCGTATAGTTTTGATGCCTATAAATCTTTCCTATAAATTTTTTATTTCTAAATTATTCCTTACTTTTGCCGCTTGAAACTAAATATCATATAAATATTTTTTATCATTATGGCAAATTTTTTTACAGACAACAGCGCTTTAAAATTTCAACTTTCACACCCTTTGATGCAAAAAATTATTGCTTTAAGGGAAAATAATTTTTCGGAAAAAGACAAATTTGATTATGCACCTCAAAATTTTGAAGATGCAATCGACAATTATAATCGAGTTCTTGAAATCATCGGTGAAATATGTGGCGATATTATTGCGCCCAATGCCGAAGAGGTTGACAAACAGGGTCCAACATTAGTAAATAATCGTGCTATTTATGCTCCGGGAACCCAACAAAACTACGAGGCGCTTCGTCAAGCGGGACTCTACGGAATGGCATTGCCAAGAAAGTATGGCGGTCTGCATTTTTCGATGGTTCCTTTTGTTATTTCTGCTGAAATTGTAAGCCGTGCAGATGCAAGTTTTGCAAATATTTGGGGATTGCAGGATTGCGCCGAAACGCTGGTAGAATTTGCATCCGAAGAAATAAAAGAAAAATTTGTCCATCGCGTTTGCAAAGGTGAAACTTGTTCTATGGATTTGACAGAGCCTGATGCCGGGTCTGATTTACAGGCAGTTATGCTAAAAGCAACATTTAACGAACAGGAAAATCAGTGGTATCTGAATGGTGTCAAACGTTTTATTACCAATGGCGATGCGCATATAAAACTCGTTTTGGCAAGAAGTGAGAAAGGTACCACAGACGGACGTGGGCTGTCTTATTTTGTTGTTGATAATAAGTTTGATGACAAAATTAAAGTTCGCCGCCTTGAAAATAAATTGGGAATAAAGGGGTCTCCGACTTGCGAACTCGTTTTTAATAATGTCCCTGCACAACTTGTAGGAACGCAGCGGATGGGTCTGATAAAATATGTAATGTCGTTGATGAACGGCGCACGGCTTGGAACGGGCGCACAAGGAGTTGGCGTTTCACAAGCAGCATATAATGAGGCGCTTACATACGCACGCGATCGCCGACAATTTGGCAAGGAAATTATTGAATTTCCTGCCGTGTTTGAAATGCTGGCAATGATTAAGGCAAAACTTGATGCTTCAAGGGCTATTTTGTACGAAACAACGCGCTTTGTTGATATTTCTAAGTCGTATGAGGCAATTGAACGTGAACGTAAATTGGAAGATGACGAAAAAACAGAATATAAAGAATATCAGCGATTTACAGATGCTTTTACGCCAATGCTGAAAATGTTTGCCTGCGAATATGCAAATCAAAATGCGTATGACTGCATTCAAATTCATGGCGGGTCGGGTTTTATGAAAGATTATCCGTGCGAACGGCTGTACCGCGATGCACGAATTTTGACAATTTATGAAGGGACATCGCAGTTGCAAGTGGTGGCTGCAATCCGACATATTACAACCGGAACTTACCTCAAACGCATTCGACAATACGAAATGATGACCATAAATCCTGAATTTGAGTCAATTAGAAAATGTTTGATTGAGCAAACTGCTGTTTTTGAAAAATCGGTAGAAAAGGTTGTCGAGGCAAAAAATACGGAATATCTTGATTTTATGGCAAGACGACTTGTTGAAATCGCCGGACATTTGATTATGAGTTATTTGCTTATTATTGATGCAACTCGCGATGAGCAGTTTGCCCATTCTGCTTTGATTTATGCAAACTATGCGCAGTCGGAAATTGAAAAACATGCAGCGTTTTTAGAGAAATTTGACATCTATTCTCTGGAAATTTATAAAACAAAATAGAATAATTATTTATTGTTAAAAAAAATTTTGGCTTGTTAAATGTGGTCTATTTGTTTATACAATTTGGAGTGTTACTTGTGAAATTCTATTAGCCCATCCATTGGTGATTTTACTATTTTCCCAATTGTAAATTCATTATAATCAGCCACTTGATATAATTGGCGGGAAAAATAATACGCTACCGAGCCTACAAAATTAACCGAATAATTACTAAAGTCATATTTTGCAATATTGCGGTCGAAAAATGATTGAAATTCATTTAAAATCAACGCATCAATTTCTGGGTCGTTCTCATTTTCGAGCAAAAATTCGGTAAAACGGGCTAAAAATCTGTTTGGAAAGGGACGGCGGTAAATATTTTCAATAATTTCATCGGTAGTAAACGAATATTTTTCTTCAAATTTTTTTATTATATTTTGAGATAATATATTTTTTAAAACATTACCTATCAATGATTTTCCAAGAGCGGCGCCGCTACCTTCGTCCCCAATAATAAACCCCAAAGAAGGTACTTTTTGCGTAATTTTGTTTCCGTCATAAAAACAAGAATTGGATCCGGTTCCCAAAATGCAGACAATCCCTTCTGAATGTTGCAAAATGGAACGTGCCGCTCCGATAAGGTCGCTTTCTACTTCAATTTTTGCAAACGAAAATATTTTTGCAAGCGTATTGTGCATCGTTACGCTTGTTTCGGAGGTACATCCGGCGCCGTAAAAGAAAAGTTCTGAAATTGTTTCAAATTCTATTTTATTTGCCAATTCATTGCTAATCAGATTGTTAATTTCATTTTCAGCAAGAAAAAACGGATTTATTCCTTTAGTAAAATAATCATGACCATCCAAATTCCAATTGGTTTTTGTTGAGCCGCTGTCGACAATAAGTTTCATTGTAATTTTTTTGTATATGAAATGATTTTGAAACAAATTATGTTGGCATATATATTGAAATTACCGAAAATTTTATATAATGTCTAACAAATTTTTTATTACACTGATTTCTTTGAGATACAAAATTATACATTATTTGATTAATGTTCAAAAACAGTGGATAAAAAAAAATATTTAGTTATTCCAGAAAAACTTGTTTCAGGCGGCAAAATTAAAATAAAAATGTAACATTTAATTATTTCCTGTAATTTTCCTACCATAATAATCACTTTTTAGACCACAAAGGTACAAAAAGCGGTTAAAATAAACAAATTTTATTATAACTATTTTTTTGATTGTTAATAAGTTAAAGGGTTTTTAAGGAGCTACTAATTATAAATTTTTATAATTTTGCCTTTTATTTTTCGTATTAAAAATACAGATACAATCCTTCCGAATTACAAATTCATAAGGACAGAAAAAATAAGAGTTTTTAATAATACTATATTTTATTATTTTTGCAGCGAAAAGTATATCAACTATATTGTTGATTATACATAAATTTTTTATAATAATGAAAAAATCTTTATTCTTAACAGCGGTGTGTATTAGTATGGTACTTTCCGCTAATGGGCAGCCAAGTGTATGGGACGGCTCTCATACCACATGGACAAACGGTACAGGCACAGAAACCGATCCATATTTAATTGAAAACGCCGCTCAATTAGCACATCTAGCGTATTATGTGAACAACGGCACAGATGCTGACGGACACGTTGTAGGCACGGGTATTTATTGGAAATTAATGACAGACATTGACCTTAACGGAAGTGAAACATTCCAATGGACGCCGAAATGATATTTGTTGTCGTAGAGGCGCAAGGTTTTGCTGTCTCTACGAATTTTTTATGTCAAAATGTCATAATTATTTTGCTGGCTTTATTTTGGTAAAAATATATTTTAAAACTACAAAATTAATTTTAATATGTTTATATAATTATTATAAAATAAATTTAAAGTAAATATTGAATATGAATAATAAAACACAAGGTACAATCGGGGTAACGAGCGATAATATTTTCCCTATAATAAAAAAGTTTTTGTACAGCGACCACGAAATATTTTTACGAGAACTTGTTTCAAATGCCGTTGATGCCACGCAAAAACTCAAAACACTTGCCTCTGTAGGCGATTATAAAGGTGAGCTCGGAGATTTGACCGTGAGAATTTCGGTTGATAAAAAGAAAAAAACAATCACAGTCTCCGATAGGGGAATAGGTATGACAGCAGATGAAATAGAACGCTATATCAATCAGATAGCGTTTTCGGGTGCCGAAGAGTTTGTTGAAAAGTATAAAAACGATGCACAGGCGATTATCGGACATTTTGGGTTGGGATTTTATTCTTCGTTTATGGTGTCTGAAAAAGTAGAAATTTTCACTCAATCGTATAAAGAAGATGCTCCTGCTGTGCATTGGTCGTGCAAAGGCGACCCTGAATTTACACTCGAACAAACCATTAAATCTGAACGTGGAACAGACATTGTGTTGCATATAGACAAAGAAAACTCGGATTTTTTGGAAGAAAATAAAATTACCGAACTCTTGCACAAATACTGTCGTTTTTTGCCGATAGAGATTGCTTTTGGGAAGAAAAAAGAATGGAAAGACGGCAAAGAAGTAGAAACTACAGAGGATAATATTGTAAATGAAACGCAGCCGCTTTGGACGCTAAAACCTGCCAATTTGACAGATGAGAATTATTCAAAATTCTATCACAACCTTTATCCAATGGCAGAGGAACCGCTGTTTCATATTCATTTGAATGTTGATTATCCTTTCCATTTAACAGGAGTTTTATATTTTCCAAAGATAAAAAATAATTTTGAATTTCAACGCAACAAAATTCAACTTTATTGCAATCAGGTTTTTGTTACCGATGCCGTTGAAGGCATTGTTCCTGAATATCTTACACTTTTAAATGGCGTACTTGATTCGCCCGATATTCCGCTGAATGTGTCGCGTTCATATTTGCAAAGCGACCAAAATGTGAAAAAAATTTCGAGCCATATTACTAAAAAAGTTGCCGACCGTTTAGCAGAAATATTCAAAAACGACCGCACGCAGTTTGAAGATAAGTGGAATGATTTGAAGATTTTTATTCAGTATGGAATGCTTTCAGACGAAAAATTTTACGAACGTGCTGAAAAATTTACTCTTCTGACAAACACTGAAAAAAAATATTTTACATTAGAGGAATATAAAGCATTAATCGCTGAAAATCAAAAAGATAAAGATGAAACTTTAATTTATCTCTATGCAACAAATATCGATGAACAATATACCTATATTAATGCAGCGCGTGAGAAGGGTTACGATGTGCTGTTGATGGACGGGCAGTTAGACATTCACGCAATCGGGCAAATGGAACAAAAATTTGAGAAATCACGTTTTGTACGAGTTGATTCGGAGGTAATCGACAAATTAATTGTAAAAAATGATGTTTCGCCAGTAAATTTTACAGATAATCAGCGTGATGCGCTTATTGATATTTTTAATTCATCGTTGCCAAAAACAGATAAAACAAATTTTATTGTTACTTTTGAAAATTTGGGTGCTGAGGCAAATCCGGTCTTTATCACACAAAACGAATTTATGCGGCGAATGAAGGACATGTCGGCACTTGGTGGTGGGATGTATAGTTTTTATGGTGATATGCCCGACAGTTTTTCCTTTGTGGTTAATGCCACGCATCCGCTTGTGGAAAATCTTTTGAAAAATCAACAGGAAATTTGTGATGAAAAAGTTGCAACGTTCATTGTCCAAATTGATGAAAATCAAAAAAATATAAATGAAATTGACGAGCGCAACAAATCAAAGAAATATGATGAAATTTCACAGGAAGATAAAGATACAAAAGATAATTTAAACAAAAAAATTGAGGCGTTGAAGGCAGAAAAACGACAAATATATACTGCCTATGCTACGGAGAATAAGCAAGTTGGGCAACTTGTTGATTTGGCTCTCCTTGCTAATAATATGCTTAAAGGTGAAGCATTAGCAAATTTTGTAAAACGTAGTGTAGAATTAATGTAATTTATTTTTGTGTTTTGAATTGTAATTAATATTTTCTCGCATTTTTAATAAAACGAGAAAATATTTTTTTTGAAATTAATTTTTTTATTAAATTTGTCATCAGTTTATTGTGAGTCTTGACAATAAAACACTAATATATATATTAAAATGGGGGAAAATATCGATGAAAATATAATTGTTTCACGTGAAACAATTTGCACAGTTGCACCAAAAATGATACTCGAAGAGGTGCGAACGCTTCCAAATAATCCGGGTGTGTATCAATATTTTAACTCAAAAGAAGAAATAATTTATATCGGGAAAGCAAAAGATTTGCGTAAGCGTGTTTCGTCATATTTTACAAAAACTCACGAGCATCCAAAATTACAAGTACTGGTAAAAAGTATCGCTTATATTAAATATATTGTAGTTCCAAGTGAGGCTGATGCTCTTTTACTTGAGAATAATTTGATAAAACAATACCAACCTCGTTACAATATAATGCTCAAAGATGATAAAACATATCCTTACATTTGCATATCTAACGAAGAATTTCCTAGGGTATTCAAAACCAGAAAGGTATTGCATGATGGTTCCGAATACTTCGGACCTTATTCATCGGTTTCTGCTCTGAATTATCTACTTGAGGTTACTCATAAAGTTTTCCCAATTCGCACCTGTAAATTTCCGATGACTGCAAATGGAATTGAAAACAACAAATATAAAGTTTGTCTAAAATATCATATTCATTTATGCAATGGAGTATGTCAAAAGTACGAAATTCGTGATGAATATTTGCAGAATCTTGAAAATATCCGTCAAATTGTAAAAGGAAATGCTGTTGAAATTCAAAAAATGATTTTATGCCAAATTCGTAATTATTCGGACAAATTGGAATTTGAACATGCGCTCGACTTAAAAAGAAAATATGATTTATTAGAAAATTTTATTTCAAAAACAATAATTGCTAATACTGTTGTGGAAAATACTGATGTTTTTGGCTACGACCAAACAGAAAATGCTGCGTTTGTTTCTATACTTCGTGTTGCAAAAGGTGCGATAATTCAGGGTTTAAATGTTGAATATAAAAAGCAAATTGATGAAGCAAAGGAAGATATTCTTGCTTATGCAATTTTGAATTTACGAGAAAAATTTAATTCCAAATCTAAAGAAATTATTGTGCCGTTTGAATTGGAATTTCCAATAAATAATGTTAAAATTACAATTCCTGTGCGAGGTGACCGCAAAAAATTACTTAATCTTGCACAACAAAATGTAACTCAATACAAAATTGACAAACTAAAACAATCGGAAAAACTTAATCCAGACCAGCGTGCAATGCAGCTTTTGAAAGAAATTCAGATAAAACTAAATTTAGAAAAACCTCCGATGAGAATTGAGATTTTTGATAATTCAAATATTGCAGGCAGCAATGCTGTGGCAGTATGTATTGTGTATCTTCGCGGCAAACCATCAAAACGAGATTATAGAAAATATATTATCAAAACAGTTGAAGGCGTAGATGATTATGCCTCAATGCGTGAAGTTGTTCGGCGGCGTTATAATAGAGTTATTGCCGAAAATGCCCAATTGCCAGATTTAATAATTGCAGATGGTGGAGCCGGTCATATGACTGCTATTCGTCAGGTTATCGAGGGTGAATTGAATTTACAAATACCAATTGCAGGACTTGCAAAAAAAGAAAATCATCGAACAAATGAAATATTAATTGGCTTTCCGCCTCAGGTAGTTGGTTTGAAACCAACGGATTTTCTGTTTCATTTTTTTATGTCCATGCAAGATGAGGTTCATCGTTTTGCTATTAAGTTTCATCGGCAAAAACGGAGCAAATCGCAAGTAAAATCCGAATTAGACGCAATAAAAGGAATTGGAAAGGAAACAAAAAACAAACTTTTAATTCATTATAAAAGTTTTAAGAGACTAAAAAATACTAATTATGAAGAACTTTTGAGTCTGATTGGAAGTAGTAGAGCAAAAATTATTTTTGAGTATTTTCATAAAAAAATGCTAAACTAAATAATTAAAAAAATTTTCGATAACTTTGCTGCAATAAATACTTGGGAAAATGATTAGATTTAAATTATTATTATTTTTTTTATTAGTGTATGTTTGCCTTTGGTCTCAAGATGCAAATATCATATTGTCCGATAGCGTTCATGTCAATATATCGAGCGACTCTATGTTTTATAAAACAATGCAAATGCTTGACAATTATAAATTTACAAAAACAGATTCTTTAATTTATATTTATTCTAATCCGCTTTTTTATGATTTAATTTTTCCTCAGAAAAACATAAATATAAAATTTGAAAAAAAAACATTTTCTGAAAATTTTTTCGGAAAAACGCCACAAAATTTGAATTCATTCATTAACCAAAATAATAATAAAGTAAAATTTAACGATATAACTGGCAGTCGTACACTTACTGAAATTCGTAAAGATGCATATACTTATCTAACAAATAATGCAGCAACTGTTTTCGAAGCCAATTCGTGGGAATTGCCAGATGCATCGCAGTTTAAATATAAAATTATTTTGCCTGAAGTGGCACATATAATTCAAGTATCAGACACAACTTTAAGCGTTTTGCTTGCTCGTAATATTATAAAAAAAGCCATTGAATTAATGAAGTGGCAACCCTCATTTAGCACTCTTGTACAGTTTTCTCAAAATTATTTTTCAGCAAATTGGTATCAAGGTGGAATGAGTAATATGTCAATATTAAGTACGTTAAAAGGTAGTTTACTTTATACAAATTATCAAAATATAAAATGGGAAAGTACGGTAGAATGGCGTACAGGGTTTATGAGCATAAATATTGACACAATTCAACGCATCATTACTAACGATGATATTTTCAAAATCGACAGTAAATTAGAACTAAAAGCAAAGGGTAATTGGGCTTATGGTGCCCTGATGAATTTTTCCACTCAGTTTTTTGATAATTTTCAATCGTCAGATTCGCACGAGTTGAAAGCATGCTTTCTCACTCCTATTCGTCTAAATGTCGGATTTGGTATGAATTATTCTTATCAAAAACTAATTTCAGTATTGTTTGCGCCGTTATCTTATAAATTGATATATTTATCTGATATAGCAAGTGTTGGGAGTAGTAAATATGTCAATCCTAATTTGTTCGGAATTGAAGCGGGGCAAAATAAATTAAGCGAAATGGGAAGTTCACTTACGGCAAAATTACAATGGCAACCATTAGATGAAATGACAATAAATTCCGTTTTTAAGTTTTATACAAATTATAAAAAAGTAGAAATGGATTGGGAAACTATTATAGATTTCACTATTAATCGATATCTTTCTACTCGTTTACTTTTCAATCCGCGTTACGACAATACCGTAATTATGCAAAATACACAAAAAGCAAGGATTCAACTAAAAGAGTTACTCAGCTTTGGATTCAATTATAAATTTAGGTAAACATTTCGTTCCATAAGTTAAAAATATCAACATTTTTTTGAGAGAATTTTGATAAATTATTTCTAATTTCATCTATAGAAAATTCTTTTTCAGGATTAGATTTTGAGAAAAATTTATCCGCATAACAAATAATCTTTTCTTCAATTGACAACGGACAAAAATTGCGATGAGGCAGAGGCAAATCTTTTTTAATAATTTCTTCGAGTGGAATTCCCGTACCTGTATGCCGTTCTGCAACAAGTGCATGCCGTATTAAACCTTCTTTTCTAAGGATTTGACCGCCCAAATATCCATGTTCTATGTAGTTGTGTTTCCCATAGCAAAAAATAGAAGGTGCATTGCAAAGGAGAATTCCTATATCATGGAGCATCGCCGCCTGTTGAACAAATAGCAAATCTGCGTTCAGTTCGGTGTGTGTGTTGCAAATATCCATTGCTTTTTGAGCAACTAGATTACTATGTCCTACTATTAGACGATATAAATCTGTAGTTTTTTTGTAATATTTTTCAATGATAAGAATCGGATTCATTATAATTTCCAATTAGACTTTTTGGTTACAGAATTCACAGAATTGCACAATAAAGTGGTTTTGCAAAAATACTGAAAAGTTTTGTATCTTTGCAGTCCTATAAAAAATCGTATAAAATAATGCAGATATTTCAATTATATTTTTCAATCGCAGAAATCGCTTGTTTTAGTGTTTTGTTCTTGGCATTGATTTATCAGGAATATTTTTATATGCGTTATATTAACGGGGTAAAACGTTATTATAAAAAGCAGAAAAAAACATCAATTGATTTTATTTCAAGCCAACCGCCCGTTTCCGTAATTATTTGTGCTAAAAATGAAGAAGATAATTTGAAAAAGTTTTTGCCTCTCATCCTTACACAACAATACGCTGATTTTGAAGTAATTGTGATTGACGATGGCTCTTACGACAACACAAGTATTGTTTTAGATTCTTTGAAAAAGATCTATCCGAATTTGCGTTCAACTTTTGTTCCCAAAGAAACAAAAAATATTAGCACAAAAAAATTAGGGATTTCGCTTGGAATCAAGGCGGCAAAAAACGAATTATTACTTTTGACTGATGCAGATTGCTATCCTGCGAGTGAATTTTGGCTTGCAAAAATGGTTCGTAATTTTACTTCAAAAACAGACATTGTGCTTGGCTATGGCGCTTATACAGAAGAAAATACGGTTTTAAACAGAATGATTACTTACGATACGCTTTTCAACTCGTTGCAATTTTTGGGTATGGCGATTGTGCGTAAGGCGTATATGGGCGTTGGTCGAAATTTGGCGTACCGTAAAAGCGCATTTTTTGAGAATGGAGGTTTCACACCCACACTGCATTTGAAGTCGGGAGACGACGATTTATTTGTCAATCGTGTTGCTACGCGTACCAATACGCGTGTTGAAGTGTCCCCTGAAAGCGTAACATGGTCAGAACCGAAGCATTTGTTTAAAGAGTGGCTATACCAAAAGATGCGACATTTGTCGGTTTCGGGGAGTTATTCGTTCAAAAGTAAAGTGCAAATAATCATAGAACCACTAACGCGCGCAACCTTTTACCTCGCATTTTGTGCGTCATTCATTTTAGGAATTTTTGGAAGTATTTTTACCTGTGCTGCTGCTGTATTTTTATTTCTTATCAGGTATTTTACTCAATTTTTAACGATTAATGCTGCTGTGCGACACTTTGGAAACACCCGAAAATATGTGTTTTCGCTATTGGTTGCCGACATTTTTATTCCACTTTTCAATCTTTTTATTTTAATTATAAAACGTCCGTTTAAAAGAAGTGGTAATTTTTTTTGGAAATGATAATTTGTGAAAAAAATTGAATTTTTTACCAAACCGAAAAATGCACATACCTTTTCGGATTTTCTTTTATATCAATAATAAGTTTGTTGGCATTATTGGCAACTGATTTTAAATTATCGTAAAGTTGATTGTCGTTCATTAGTGCGCCGAGTGAGCCATCTGTATTATTGATTTTTTCGGTTACCAGCTTCAAATTGCCAACCGTTTCATCGAGTGAATTTATTGTTTTGGCAACATCTACATCACTAATATTTGTGCTGAATTTTTTTAAGTCGGTTGTAATACCGTTGATATTAGAAAAGAGCGATGGTAAATCATTGTTTAATAATGAATTGAGTTGATGTGAGGAGGCAGCAAGTGACGATGTAGTAACATCAATGGCAGCAAGCGACTGCTGTAAATGCTCACTTTGAGCAAGTAATCTAAATGCGTACATCAGAGAATCGGCTTGCATCGCGACATTGCTGATTTTTATCAGCAAATCGTTCTGAATGTTTGTCAGAAGTCCGCCTGTAACAAATGATGAAATTGTGTCGCCCGAAGATAAAAGCGAACTTGTAAGTAAATCTTTTTCGTTGAAAACAATACGTACTGCCTTGCCACCAAGCAATCCATCCTCATAAATTTCCACTTTGGCAGTAGAAGGAATTGAGGTTTTTTTGTTTACAAAAAGTTTTACAATAAAGGGCGGCAATTGTTGTGGTACATATTTAATATCTGCAATTTGCCCAACTTTAAATCCTTTGATGTTTACGGGAAATGACTTTTGCAGTCCGTCAACGTTTTCCAAATGAATAAAAAATGTATTTTCGGATGAAAATATTGCCGTTCCTTTTAAAAAATTCATTCCGAAATAAAGCAGAAAAATGGCAATTATTACCATTAATCCGATTTTAAAATTACGTGTAAAAAGTTTTTTTACCATAAAAATTTTTTTGCAAAGGTAAGGATTTTTTTGTTAATATGATAATAAAAATCACCCTTTACTGCCCCGATTGCCAAAGTACAAAGATAAAAAATGGGAATAAATCGTACAAAAAGTAAAATTTTTTGTGCAAAAATTATGGACAATAGTTTATCTGCGGCCACGCATTGTGTTACAAAGGTTGCCATTCTGAACTTAATGAAAGAATATTGAAAATGCTTGTTCGTGGCGTTGGCATTAGAGATATCGTGCCGGCGGCTTTGCGAGGGCGGGGGCTCACAAAAGTTCGGGCGGGAGGTGCACTTGCTAATTCGCACAAATGTTTGGGCGGGCATACACCCCCGCTCTCGCAAAACCGCTCGTTAGCGGCAGTTTTATCTTTTCCCTGTAATTCCCCATTTCATCTGTAATATAGGATTTGGATTTGTTTTTCGCATATCAACCCACATCATTTGTCTAAGAAATAAAGGCAACTCAGGAACTATTGCACAATCTTCTAAAATAACAGGAATTACAGGACAACCACGTTTAACAAATTCACTTAAAAATACTCGAATTTCTAAATCTTGCCATGGTCCAAAGTCATTCTCACCGACAAATACTAATGCAGACTTTATACTTGCAATATTTTTTTCTAATTCAACTTGCCACAGTGTTCCGGGTTTGATTTGTTCTTCGTCTAACCAAACTGTTATCCCTAATTTTTTTAATTGCTTCCCTATTTCTCCAATTTGAGGCTTGTCTGCACTATTATGACACAGGAATACATCAAATACATTTGCATTATTCTTGTTATAAGCGGATAAATCTACTTCTAAAATATCTTTCTCTGCTCTCGAATATTGAGCTATCAAATCAAGAAAAGTTGAAATATCATTAAGAACTTGTTCTTCAATTTTATTTAGAGTGTTTTTTAGAAATTCATTTTTACAATCGGCACACAAATAAGCTGAACGCATGCCTACATCAATAGAGCGTTTATCCCACCAAAAATCATTTATACAACCAATACTTTCATCGTGAGTTTTGCCTATATGCATTTCATCGCACAATATTGAAGTCATGAAGAAAATGGCACCATTACTCTTACCAATATTTGTTAGTAAGTTCCAATTTGCAAAACTGAGAATATAAATATTAGAATCAGTTTCAAAAAAGAAATTGTTGTAATATTGGTTATTTGTGAAAACTAAAATCGCAAAATAATCTTTTGATTCTTCTTGGATATTGTCTGGTAGTTTCTTACCATAACTAATAGGACTTATCAACTCATTTTTGTCAAATTGAACAGCCTCTGCTGAATATTCAAAGGTAATATACCTTGAAATAGAGTTTAATACTGAAACCAATTTTTCCAAATTAACTTCAAAATTACTGTCTTTGTAAAACTTTACCTTCATAATATAATCATTTTTAATAAATTACTGTACTGTCTCTCGCAAATTGCCGCTAACGATGAAATATCTGATATTAGCATAAATAAAGTGCTGGCTGTTTTGGTAAAATCAGACCCAAACAAAGTCATTACTAAAAATTGGAGGTTGATGCATTCTGGCCTTATGTCGGCAACAAAAAGAATAAAATTTGGCTTTATCATAGGGAAACAAGCAAAATAGTTTCTTATGTTTGGAGAAAAAGAAATTCAAAGGCAGCAAAGTTAAAAGAAAATATTTTGCAATTTATTTTCCAGCTCTTTTTTCCAAAGCACTTTTATAATTTTATTGCTTAAAACAAGTTTTTTAAGCAATGATTGAATATATTTCGACTTTGTTTAAGAGAGCATACTTTGCATATCACTTGCTAAATTTTTTTATTCAAAAAATGTTTTTTACATTTGCAGCATTCAAATCACTCGGCAAATTTGCAGCGTTAATGAATGTTTTAACTATAATTTTCAAGGCTAAGAATTAGAATATGCGCAAACAGATAAAACATCTCGAAAATATGTCTGAATTTGTAGGGCTTTCAGTAAAAGGAGGCGTTACAAATGCACCCATTATTAATCCATATTTAACAAAAACAAGGAAAAAGCCCATTTTGTCAGTTGAAGATTATGTAAAAGGAATTTTAGACGGGAATATTTCAGTACTTTCCCAGGCAGTAACTTTAATTGAAAGTTCGCTGCCTGCACATCAGAAGCTTGCCCATTGCATATTGGAGAAGTGTTTATCTTTTGCAGGAAATTCTGTTCGTTTGGGGATTACAGGTGTTCCAGGTGCGGGGAAAAGCACATTCATTGAGGTATTAGGAATGTACCTTGTTAGTCAAAAAGGCAAAAAACTTGCCGTATTAGCCATTGACCCGTCGAGTGAGCGTACCAAAGGCAGCATTCTGGGCGATAAGACGCGAATGGAAGAACTTTCTGCCTCTCGAAATGCGTTTATTCGTCCGTCTCCTGCATCTGGTTCGCTGGGAGGAGTGGCGCGCAAAACACGTGAAACAATTGTACTATGCGAAGCAGCGGGGTTCGATACGGTCATTGTAGAAACAGTAGGTGTAGGGCAAAGCGAAACTGCCGTTCATTCTATGGTTGATTTCTTTTTACTAATTCAACTTGCAGGAACAGGAGACGAATTGCAGGGAATAAAACGAGGAATAATGGAAATGGCAGATGGAATAGTGATTAACAAAGCGGATGGGGAAAACATTGAAAAAAGCCGCCTTGCGCAAAATTTGTTTAAAAATGCACTTCACCTTTTTCCATACCCACAATCGCAGTGGACTGCGGAGGTTCTGCTTGCATCGGCAATAGAGAAAACAGGAATTTCTCAAGTATGGAATATGGTTGAAAAGTATATTGATTTCGTTATTGCAAACGGCTATTTCCAGAACAATCGCAACGAACAATCAAAATATTGGATGTATGAAACTATTGACAGCCAAATAAAAGACCGATTTTATAATAACATTAATATTAAAAAATTATTAAAACAAGTTGAGCAAGATGTACTAACGCATAAGATTTCGTCTTTTGCCGCTGCACATAAATTACTTGACAAATATTTTTGTGAAGAGGGTTACGAAATTGACTGATTAAAATTATTTTGTGGTTCTTTAAAAAGCATGACACAAATCTAAAATGGTTTGCTTTCCGATACTGTTCTCAAATCTGCACAGAGTAGGTTGGGAAGCCATATATCCGCAAAGTATATCTTTGAAAAGCGGATCTTTCTGTAAGTGAAACACGTAGCTAGTATCTTCATAGCCCTGAATAAGCATGTAAACACCTTGTGTAAGTAGTTTTTCAATACCGTGGATAATCCAAAATGGGTCTCGATAATATAGTATAAGTTTACTGAAAAAGCGAATCAGCTTGTGCTCACGCTCTAACTTTTCCAATAATACAATTGCATTGTCTCTGCTGATTGCATGTGCGGAAAAATTTACGTGTAAAACACAATTTTTTTAGAATTTTTTTTGCAAAGATAATGAAAAAGATTTTTTTATAAACAAAAATAAAAGAAGAAGAATATTAAAACGCTTATTTACACTAATAATTTTTAGTTTTTTAGTTTTTTAGTAATTTTGCGCAAAATTATTAAGAAGTTTTTTGAATGAACCCAAATGAATTAATAATTTCCATAAAAAAATTGAATTGATATTAATAAGTTAAAAAAATGATAAAAATAACATTTCCTGACGGCTCTGTACGTGAATTTGAAAAAGGCGTTACGGGCTTGCAAATTGCCGAAAACATCAGCGAGCGACTTGCCGCCGAAGTGCTTTCCGTTGGTGTGAACGGTCAAATATGGGATTTGACCCGCCCGATTGAAGAAGACGCACAGATAAAACTTTATAAATGGGATGACCCTGAGGGCAAACATGCTTATTGGCATTCATCGGCGCACCTTTTGGCTGAAGCGCTGACCGAACTCTATCCTAAAATTAAATTCGGAATAGGTCCATCTATCGAAAACGGCTTTTATTATGACGTTGATAGTGGCGACGAACCTATAAAAGAAGGCGATTTGTCTGCTATTGAGACAAAAATGATAGAACTTGCAGCGCAAAAACACGCTATTGTACGTTCCGATATTTCCAAAACGGAAGCGCTCCAACGTTTTAACGAAAAGGGTGATGAATATAAAGTTGAATTGATAAGCGATTTATCTGACGGCGCTATTACCCTTTATACGCAAGGCAATTTTACTGATTTATGCCGCGGTCCACATTTAGCAAATACCGGTCAGATAAAAGCAATAAAACTCACAAGCATTGCAGGTGCATATTGGCGCGGCGACGAAAAACGCAAAATGCTCACACGAATTTACGGCATAAGTTTCCCGAAAAAGAAAATGTTAGACGATTATCTTGTCCTTTTGGAAGAGGCAAAAAAGCGCGACCATCGAAAAATAGGACGTGAACTTGAACTTTTTACCTTTTCGGATATGGTAGGAAAGGGTTTGCCGCTCTGGTTGCCCAATGGAACGGCGTTGCGGTTGCGGCTGGAAGATTTTTTGAAAAAAATTCAGAAAAAATACGGCTACCAGCAAGTAATGACCCCACATATTGGGAATAAAAATCTGTATGTAACCTCTGGACATTGGGCTAAATACGGAGAGGATTCTTTCCGCCCGATAACAACGCCCGAACAAGGCGAGGAATATTTACTCAAACCGATGAATTGTCCTCATCATTGCGAAATATATAAATTCAAACCACGTTCATATAAGGATTTACCTGTGCGAATTGCCGAATTTGGAACGGTTTATCGCTACGAACAAAGTGGTGAGTTGCACGGACTTACGCGGGTAAGGAGTTTTACACAGGACGATGCGCACATTTTTTGCCGCCCCGAACAAATCAAAGAAGAGTTTGTTAAAGTGATGGATATTATTTTTATTATTTTTAAAGCATTGGATTTTGAGAATTTTGAAGCGCAAATTTCGTTAAGAGACAAAAGCAATCACGAAAAATATATCGGTTCGGACGAAAATTGGGAAAAAGCCGAAAACGCAATTATTGAAGTATGTGCCGAAAAAGGGTTGATGGCAAAAATTGAATACGGAGAAGCGGCTTTCTATGGACCCAAACTTGATTTTATGGTAAAAGATGCTATCGGACGGCGGTGGCAACTTGGCACAATTCAGGTGGATTATAATCTACCCGAACGTTTTGAATTGGAATATATCGGAGAGGATAACCTCAAACATCGTCCGGTAATGATTCACCGCGCACCTTTCGGCTCAATGGAACGCTTTGTGGCAGTATTGATTGAACATACTGCCGGGAAATTTCCTCTTTGGCTAACGCCCGAACAAGCGGTTGTTTTGCCGATTTCCGAAAAATTTAACGATTACGCACAGCAAGTTTCGCAGCAATTGAGCGATGCCGATGTTCGGGTAATTGTTGATGATAGGGACGAAAAAATAGGGCGGAAAATCCGCGATAATGAACTCAAACGCATTCCATACTTGCTTATTGTTGGCGAAAAAGAACTCGAAAATAATCAGGTTGCAGTCCGCCGTCAGGGACAGGGCGATAAAGGCACAATGTCCGTCGAAGATTTTGCTCAAATGATTAATGCAGAAGTAAATAAGGCGATGAATGTTTAGAAGTAGCAAGTATCTACGTTTGTTGTTTCACATTTTAAAAATATTAAAAATATATCTTATTTTTGTATTTTGAATTTTTAAATAAATATTATTAATTATATGTGGATTATTTGTTTTATTGTAGCAGTACATGTATTTGTAACATTTTTGTGCTGGTTCATATATGCTGTTAAAAAAAGGAAAAAAGATTTGGAAAAAATTATTACATTCATTGTTGCATTATTGGTTTTATTGTTTGCTGCATTTAGTTTCTTTTTTGGTATTCTTCATAATCAACCTCCTATAGAAAAAAGTAATTCTGAAATAGGGACTTCAAAAGAAGTAAAAACAGAAGATAAAAATGTAGAAGGTGACACAACAAAAAGCAAAGATATAAAAGGCAAGACTACAAAAAGTAGTAATGAACATAAAAAGACAGATAGTTCAACAATATATGTAGAAATAGATAGTTTAGCAATATTTGTAGAATGTAATAAAAAAGGCAATGAAAATTATAGTACAGTAGTTTGTAATGATATTTTAAGTTATATAAAAGGAGAATTAAGTAAAAATGGTTGGAATATAAAAAATTATGATGAGGGAAAGAAAGCAGCATACAAACTAACACTAACCGTCTCTGCTATACCGCGAAGTAATGGAACAGGTATAAATAGAATAGTTTCTTATTATGCTACTGTAGATGTAAGTTTATATAATTTACTGAATAACAAAACCGTATATTTTTACTCAATAAATGATAGTAATTTGTATTCAGAAGAAAGTACTCAACAAATTAAAAAATATTTACTACCACCTTTGAAAGAGAAAATATTGAGTGAAGTTTTACCAAACATAAATTAAGATGAAAAAATTATTCCTGTTTAGTATTGCAATTATTTGCATCAATGCTGTTTTTGGGCAAACAGTAAACAAACAAAAAGTAGCCGTTTATGTAACAGGTGAAGACAGTACAAATATTGTACTTGCCGACCAATTAGGAAATGCAATTGTACGCAGTGGTAAGTATACTCTTATTGAACGTGCAGATGAGTTTTTAAACAGCATTTACAAAGAAATACAATTTCAAGATCCGAAAAACGGAAATGTTGATGACAATGAAATCGTTCAGCGCGGGAAGCAATTTGGCGCTTCAATTGTGTGCATTGCTTCTATAATTGATTTTGCAAACAGTAAATATATGTTTGCGAAATTAATAGATGTGAAAACACTCGAAGTTAAAAATACGGATTATGTTCTTTGTTCTTTTGGTAGTGCCGAAGAAACTTTAAATGCAATGAATATTCTTGCAAAGAAAATAACAATCACTATTAAAGATAAGCAAGAAACAGGATATCAGGAACTTCCATTGGCAAATATTGCAGTTCAAACACTAGATATTACCAATAGTAGTATTTCTTTCATTGATGCACAAAATCTATGTAAAAATTCTACGGTTGGAGGATATACAGATTGGCGACTTCCTACATTGGATGAATTAACAAAGATTTTTCATAATAAAAAAGAATTTGATAACTTAAAAGGGAATTATTATAGTATAGTTTATAATATGAGTATAGATAATGAGGATTATTATGATGTCGCAATATTTAATATGGAACAAGGAACAATGAAACATCCCATTTATGATCAGGATAATTATAAATGTAGTTGTCGCTGTGTCCGTTCATTAGAGAGTGGTATGTTCCAAAATGCATCTAAAATTCATTTATTAAGATACAGTATCAAATGTTCTTCTATTCCATAATTACCCATATTTTTATAAATAAATAGCATACCGTTTAAAACACTACTAAATAAAAATATAATTGAATTATAATACCATAAATCAATGAAAACAGCAATTTTTTTAGCAAAAGGATTTGAAGAGATGGAAGCCGTATGCCCGATAGATATCCTCAGGCGTGCCGGTGTGAATGTTATTAGCGTTTCCATTTCAGACAAAAAACAGGTTGAAGGTGCGTACAATATTACATTTACAGCCGATGCACTTTTTGAAGAGATTGATTTTGAAGATATTGAAATGATTGTGTTGCCCGGAGGAATGCCCGGCGCTGCCAATCTTGCAAATCATACCGGATTGTGCGGTAAAATTCTTGATTTTGCCGATTCCGATAAACGAATAGCCGCTATCTGTGCTGCGCCATCAGTGGTATTGGGAGGACTCGGATTGTTAAAAGGCAAGGAGGCAATTTGTTATCCCGGTTACGAAGCAGGAATGTGTACCAAACAAATTTCCGAAAAATCTGTCGTTACTGACGGTATAATTACCACCGCCAAAGGTCCCGGAGTGGCAATGGAGTTCGCATTGGAACTTGTGAAAATTTTAAAAGGCGAGGCGATAGCCCAAAAAATCAAAAAAGATTTATGCCTGTAATAATCGATGCAAAATTTTACAAAATATTATTTTATTGGAATTGGCGGCATCGGTATGAGTGCAATCGCCCGTTACTTCAATTATCAAGGAATGGCGGTTGCCGGATACGACCGCACACAAAATTCGATTACCAAAGAACTTGCCGCAGAAAATATTTTAATTGTCAATGACGATACGATTTGCGCCATCCCTCAGCAATTTTTGGACTCAAAAAATACGTTAATAGTAATAACGCCGGCAATTGCCGATTCGCATCCGCAACTGAAATTTTTTCAAATAAATGGTTTTACAATAAAAAAACGCGCCGAAATACTTGGCGAAATTACAGCACAAAAAAAGGCGATTTGCGTTGCAGGAACGCATGGAAAAACAACTACTTCAACGATGATTGCACACATTTTAGAACAGTCGCACTTGAAGTGCAGCGCCTTTTTGGGCGGCATTGCCGACAATTACGGTACAAATTTTTTAATTTCCAATCAAAGTAATTATGTTGTTGTAGAGGCGGACGAATACGACCGCTCATTTCATCACCTTTCTCCTTATTTTGCGGTCGTAACTTCGGCTGACCCCGACCACCTTGATATTTACAAAACGCCGGATGAGTACCACAAGGCATTTGAAATTTTTACTTCGCTGATAAAATCCGGCGGAACGCTTTTGCTGCGAAAAGATGTGAAAATTTCTCCCAGATTGAAAAAAGGAGTACAATGTTTTATTTATTCTATGAACGAAAAAGCAGATTTTTATGCTGAAAATATTCGTTTTGAAAAAGAGAAACTGCTGTTTGATTTCATTACCCCAACCGACAAGGTTACGAATGTCTGTTTGAGCAGTCCCATTAAAATTAATGTTGAAAATGCCGTTGCAGCAATGGCTGTAGGATACCTGTTAGGCATTTCAAAAGAAGAATTAAAGAATGGAATTGCCTCATTTTCAGGTATTTATCGCCGTTTTAATATTATTTTTAAAAATGAAAAAACCGTTTTTATTGATGATTATGCTCATCATCCGGAAGAACTTCTACAAAGTATCGAATCAATAAAACAGATTTTTCCAAAAAAAACCATTACAGGCATTTTCCAGCCGCACCTTTATACCCGCACTCGTGATTTTGCAGACGAGTTTGCCGATGTGCTTTCCATCCTTGACGAACTTATTTTACTTGACATTTATCCCGCTCGCGAGGAGCCGATTGCAGGTGTTTCGTCAAAAATTATTTTTGATAAAGTAAATATTAAAAATAAAATTCTTTGTACAAAAGACGAATTGTTACCGCTGATTCAAAAACGTGATTTTCAAGTACTTATTACTCTCGGCGCCGGTGACATTGAGTTTCTTGTTCCAAAAATTAAAGAGATTTTTGAAAACAAATAATTTCTTCAATAATTTTTTCGGCTACATTTTTTTTGGAAAGTAACGGCAAAGAGATCTTATCTGCATCTTTTTTGATAATTGTAACTTTGTTGGTATCGTAACCAAAACCCGCACCGCTGTCGTTGAGCGAGTTCAGAACAATCATATCAAGATTTTTACGCTGCATTTTTGAAATTGCATTTGTTTCTTCATCATTAGTTTCGAGAGCAAAACCAACAAGAATTTGATTTTTACGTTTGATTATTCCTGCTGCCGCTGCAATATCTTTTGTCGGCTTAAGTTTGATAATCAATTCGTTATTGTTACGTTTCACTTTTTGAGAATATACAGTTTCGGGTGTAAAATCTGCCACAGCAGCACAAAAGATTGCTGCATCGCAATCAGGAAAATGTTCCATAACAGCATCGTACATTTGCTCTGCACTTTCAACGTCAATTCGTTCAATATTAGTATGTTGAATTTGCAAATGAACAACACCCGCAATTAAAACAACATCAAAATTGCGTTCTGCACACGCTTGTGCAAGTGCAAACCCCATTTTTCCCGTGCTGAAATTTCCAATAAACCGCACAGGGTCAATGCGTTCGTATGTCGGTCCAGCTGTGATTAAGATTTTCATCTGTGAGTAGTCAGTTAAAAATTATAACTGCAAATAAAACTAACTTTTAAAATAATTATTCAAAAAAGCGACAATATTTTCGGGGTCTTCCATTCTTCCTTTGCCTTCGGTGCCGCAGGCAAGTTCACCATAAGTCGGCTCAATAAACTGCACACCAAACTCGGTTAAAGTCTGCATATTTCGTTGAACAATCGGGTGTGCATACATTTTATCGTTCATTGCCGGTGCAATAAAAACTTTTTTATTGAATGCCAAAAACAGCGTAGAAAGTGCGTCATCGGCAATTCCGCAGGCAAATTTCCCAATCACATTTGCCGTTGCAGGGGCAACAATCATAAAATCGCCCCAGTCGGCATGCGAAATATGTTCGGGATTGAAATTGCCTATCGGCTCAAAAACCTCGTAATAAATTCGATTGCGTGAAACACATTGTAACGTTACAGGGGTAACAAACTCCAAGCCATTTTTTGTTGCAACTACTTTAACTTCAGCGCCTTGCGCTATAAATTGCCTGATAAGTTCAGGACATTTGTAGGCGGCAATTCCGCCGGATATTCCCAATAATATTTTTTTCCCTTTTAACATTTTTATTAAATTATACCATTTATGATTATTTTATTCAATTTTCGTAAGTTGTTTATTTGATTGGCTCTCAAATACTTATTATTTTTGTAAAATATTGATATTTTGATTAATTAAAACCTAATTTTTCTAACTAAACAACCTCAGTAGATTGAATGTTATTGTATATTTTAACCTCATTACCTCATTGTTTCGTAATATTTTTCTTATTATAAATTATATTGTATTCTATCTTCATTTTTTAATGAGGTAATGAGGTTGTTATTGTTGTTATCTCTTTGCTACTGAGGTTGTTTAGTTGTTAAGATTAGGTGAAAATAAGGTTTATTTTGTTGTTTTCAAAAAAAAAATTTTAAATAGTCAAATAAATCGAATCTTATTCTGATACACAACGCACAGACAATCCGTACCCGCGATTGGCGTAGTCCCAGTTCGCGTTACCGCTACTGAAGCTCAAGTAGAACGCGTACGTCACATTACTCTCGAAGGCAGCACTACCCCAATAGTTGCCGTCCGTGCCTGCGTCGTAGAGCGTGCCGTCAACGACATTGCGGTAGCCTACCGCAGGCAGAAAAAGAAAATTACCGGAGGCAATGTCGGTAAATTTTCTGCCGGTTATACCATTTAAAGTTGTCCATTCATTAGTTACTTTCTCAGCATCAAGAAGAGATTGAAGTTCTTCAATTTTAGGAACGCGCCAGCCGGCAGGAGAAGGGTCGTTAATTTTTGCCCATTCTGTACCTGTGGCATCAGTATTATTCCAGCCGGGCATTGGTTCACCAAAGCCTGGGACAGTGGCACTCCAAGCAATATTGCGATTCCACTGGTAAAACATACCGTAACTTTCAGGCGTAGCAGCAAAAGTGCCGGGTGCATCAACGTTACGAGTAGCCCATTTTACACCGTTAATCACTACGCTTGTATCGGCGGTAGCAGGGTCGGTATTGCCATTCGGCTCATCTTTTCCGCAAGAAAAAGATGCCAACATCATTATGCCTGAAATACAGGCAATTACTGAAATTCTTATTACTTTTTTCATATTATTTATTTATAAATTATTAAAAAATTAAATATTATGCGAATTACGGGTTTAAATAAATCATAAATCACTGATAATCAAATTGACCGTAGGTCATATATATCAATAGAAAATAGATATTTTAGTCCGTAGGACTTTAACCGTTAATGTCCTGACGGACAAAAAATCGCGTTTTTGCCACATTCTATTGATATTTAATCCCTAACGGGATATTTTCAACTCTTAATTCGTATTATGTTTTTAAACATTTTCCAAAACATCAACAAGCCATTTCCACGTTTTTTGCGTTGAAGAAATGCTCAACCGCTCATCAGGCGAATGAACGCCATTCATTTGAGGTCCGATGGAAACCATATCAATTGCAGGGTATTTTTCTTTGAAAAGTCCACATTCCAATCCCGCATGAATTGCTCGTACAAGCGGTTTTTCTCCAAAAAGGCGAATATAACTTTCTTCTGTCGTTTTCAAAATATCGCTTTGCATATTAGGCTGCCAACCGGGATAACCGTCTGCAATTTCTACCGCTGCACCTGCAAGGCGAAACACACTCTGAACCTGATGAGCAACGTCATATTTTGCCGACTCCAAACTGCTGCGCTGACTTGTAACAACTTGAATTTGATTTGGTTGCGGCATTTTTACTGATGCAAGATTGGTAGACGTTTCCACCAAATTCGGCAAATCGGGACTCATCGCCTTGATACCGTTTGGACAGGCATAAATTGCATCAAAAAATTTATTTGAAAAATTTTTGTTAATAACCTGATTTACATCGTTTTCTGTTTCCATTTCCATATTAATATTTGGCTCATAACGTAAATATTCACCTTCAATTTCAGACACGAAAGTGTTAAACCAAGCACGCAAATTTTCCTTATCTTTCATTGGCACAGCGGCAATTGCCACTGCCTCACGCGGAATTGCATTATGAAGATTTCCACCGTCGAAGCAAACGAGACGCAAATCGGTTTTGGCATTTGTCTCCCAAAGGAAACGGTTAAGAATCTTATTGGCATTGCCACGATTTTTATTTATATCATCACCTGAATGTCCGCCTTGTAAACCACTGATACTGACTCTGAAAGCGTAAAAATCAGCAGGCAGCGGCTCCAAATCGAAAGTCCATTCGGCAGTAGTGCCAATTCCGCCGGCACATCCGACAAAAATTTCGCCGTCATCTTCGCTGTCTAAATTTATCAGAGCATCGCCGCTAAGGAAGTTATCTTCAAGCGCAAATGCACCCGTTAAGCCTGTTTCTTCGTCAACAGTAAAAAGGCATTCGAGAGCAGGATGTGCAATATTAGCGCTGTCCAATACTGCGAGCGCCATAGCGATGCCAATTCCATTGTCGGCTCCGAGTGTTGTACCTTTTGCTTTAAGAAAATCGCCGTCAACCCAGGTCTGAATTGCATCGGTATCGAAATTAAAAACAACATTACTGTTTTTTTCGCATACCATATCCTGATGTGCCTGCAAAATGATTTTTTTTGTATTTTGATGTCCTTCCGTAGCAGGTTTGCTAATCAAAATATTCCCAACTTTGTCTGTTTTGACCGGCAAATTACGTTTTTTAGCAAAATCAATAAGATACTGCCCTATTTTTTCTTCCTTTTTGGAAGGACGCGGAATTTGCGTTATTTCATTGAAAAAATGAAATACGTTTTTAGGTTCAAGGTTTGTCATATCTATTATTTTTTATATTAATACTAAATTTTTTTTGCAAAGATAACATGAAATTACCATATTACACACAAACGCATAAAACTTTTTTAGAAACACAAGAAGTTCGTCATTTTTACTGTCGTAAAATTCCACTAAACGCAATTTTGCGGGATACAGTCTTTTCGATTTTGCAATTGTTAGTTCAACAATTTTATCGGCATTCAATCCTGTTGTTTCCTCAATGATGAAATTTTGCTCTACAAAAGTATATTTCATTGTTTCTTTTGCCCGCGTAACAAAGAACGCTCCTGCATTGTTGATAAGGTAAAATGCCTCAAAATCAACGTATGCCCTGTCCATTAGATAAATGGCATTTGCATAAAACGGGACTTTATCTAAAGCATTACTGTTGTGGTATTTTCCGTCTGTTATGAAAATAAATTCGAGAATATTTCCGTGCAAATCAAGCAATAAGTAGATAAACTCCTAAAATTACAGGTTTAAAATTCAACTACAAAAATCAAAGAGTGTATATATTTTATTTAATATCAATTAGTTATAAACGGAACTTAAAATTTAATGCATCGCTACTATTATCAAATAAATAATTTTTACTAATTTTGCGCCATAATATAAATATTAAAATTCCTTTTTATTTTATCATTTTATAAAAATAAATACAATGAAAATCAGAAATTTACTTTTAGTTTTGACAGCAATTTTTAGTTTTGCTGCTTGTACAACAGTTGCCCTTACCGGACGCAAACAATTATCGCTCGTACCCGATTCGGAAGTTTTGGCAATGAGTGCGCAAAGTTACACTGAATTTATTCAGCAGTCGCCGCTCTCCACCGACAAAACGAATACGGATATGGTAAAACGTGTCGGCTCAAAAATTGCTGCCGCTGTTGTAACGTATATGAAAAGTATCGGACGCGAAAGTGATGTTGCCAACTACGCATGGGAATACAACCTCGTTCAATCCGATGATGTAAATGCCTTTTGTATGCCCGGCGGAAAAATTGTGGTTTATACCGGAATTTTGCCTGTAACACAAACAGAAACAGGGCTTGCTGTTGTATTGGGACACGAGATTGCTCATGCGGTGGCAAAACACAGCAGCGAACAGATGAGTCAGCAATATGCTTTGCAAGTTGGCGGAAGTTTGCTCGGCGGACTTATCGGCGGCACATCGCAAACCTTTCAGAACGTTGTTAACACCGCTTACGGGCTGGGTGGGCAATTAGGAACATTGAAATATTCGCGTACTATGGAAAGTGAAGCAGACCACATGGGACTCGTTTTTATGGCAATGGCAGGGTACGACCCAAATTATGCGGTTACTTTTTGGACACGAATGGCTCAACAGGGCGGGGGTACCATTGAATTGCTCAGCACGCACCCTTCGGATGCCACACGAATTGCAGACATTCAAAAATTCTTGCCGGAGGCGCTGCAATATTATAAAAAATAAAATATGTTTTTTTATTCATAGAGATAATAATTATATATAACATTTTTCAATGAAACAAATCACAAAAATTTCAATTCTATTTTTTATCGCAATTATGACGATGAATATGACAGGTTGTAAATCAAAAAACAACACAAGAACTTCGGGCATTACGCTGTCTAATCTTGACACGGTTTTTAAGCCCGGTACTGATTTTTATCAGTTTGCAACGGGCGGCTGGCAAGTATTGAACCCGCTTACAGATGAGTATTCGCGGTTTGGCTCTTTCAACAAACTTGACGAAGAGGCGCGTACAAATATCAATACGCTCATCAAAGAAATTGCCAACAAGGACAATAAGCAAGGTACGGTTGAGCAAAAAATTGCCGACCTGTATAACATTGTGCTCGATAGTACAAAGTTGAACGCTGATGGTTACCAGCCGATAAAACCGCTGTTAGAGAAAATTGCAGCGGTGAAATCGAATGCCGAACTGTCGAAACTGGTGCCGGAACTTGCTACCGAAGGTACGGACAGTTATTTCGGCGTTTATGTTGATGCTGACCCAAAAAACAGCAATGCCTATCTTGTTCAAACGTATCAGGGAGGATTTGCTATGGGCGAGCGTGAATATTATTTGGACAATGACGAGGCAACAAAAAACATTCGAGAGGCGTACAAAAAACACGTTGTCAAAATGTTTGAACTTTGCGGATTCGACGATGCTGCTGCTCAAAAAAACATGGAAGCAGTAATGAAAATTGAAACTGCATTGGCAACTGCCGCTTACGATAATGTTACCTTGCGCGACCCTCAACGAAATTACAATAAAATGAGTTTTGAAGATTTGCAAAAACTCGTTTCGGAAATCGACTGGAAAACTTATATGACGACTTTTGGAATAAAAGCCGTTGATTCCCTGAGTGTTGGTCAAAAAGAACATTTGAAACAGGCAGGAATAATTATTGCCACCGAGCCGCTCGAAAATCAAATTGCCTACCTGCAATGGTGCGCAATAAACCAGAATGCATCGTTCTTGAGCGATGATATCTATCTGCAGCATTTTGATTTCTATGGAAAAACAATGAGCGGTAAAAAAGAACCTCAACCGCGTTGGAAACGTGCCGTGAGCACCGTTAATGGTTCTTTGGGAGAGGCAGTAGGGCAAATTTATGTTAAACAGTATTTTCCGCCTGAGGCAAAAAAACGTATGGTTGATTTGGTAAAAAATCTGCAAACTGCTTTCGGTCAGCGTATTGATGCATTAACATGGATGGGCGACAGCACAAAGCAGAAAGCACATGAAAAACTTGCCACTTTCCACATAAAAATCGGATACCCTGATAAATGGCGCGACTATTCAAAACTTGACATCAAAAAAGATTCATATTATGAAAATATGGTACGTGTTAATCAGTTTCAACTCGATTATATGCTTTCAAAACTTGGCAAGCCTGTCGATAAGGACGAATGGCTTATGACTCCTCAAACCGTAAATGCCTATTATAGTCCTTCAACAAACGAAATATGTTTCCCTGCAGCAATTTTGCAGCCGCCATTTTTTGATATGAATGCTGACGATGCTTTTAATTACGGCGCAATTGGAGTCGTTATTGGGCATGAAATGACGCATGGCTTTGACGACCAGGGGCGGCAATTCGACAAAGACGGCAATTTAAAAGATTGGTGGACTGCCGAAGATGCACAGCGTTTCAACGAACGTGCGCAGGTGATGGTCAATGTTTTCGACAACATAGAGGTTGCCACAGGTGTACATGGAAATGGGAAATTTACTTTGGGCGAAAATATTGCCGACTATGGCGGATTGAGAATTTCGTTCCTTGCATATCAAAATGCAACAAAAAATAATGCTCTTCCTGTAGCAGATGGATTTACCCCCGAACAACGCTTTTTCCTTGCATACGCAGGAGTTTGGGCTGGAAATATTCGTCCCGAAGAGATTCTTAACCTTACGAAATCAGACCCTCATTCACTTGGCAAATGGCGCGTTAATGGACAAGTGCCGCAGCAGGATAGTTGGTATGCTGCCTTCAACATCACCGAGGCAGACCCAATGTATGTTCAACCTGATAAACGTGTAGATATTTGGTAAAAGAAAATGCGCAATAAAAGTTTAATATTAAAAATTTTTATTATCGCAGCAGTGATAATTGCAGTCGGCTATTTGCTGACTGCATTTGTCTTTTTTTCGGGAAATAAAAACAAAGGAGTTTGCAATTCTGTGAAAGTTAATATTTTAGACGAAAATAAAATAAATATTCTTGATAAAAATTCCGTTGAAATTTTTATTTCAAAGAGTAAAAATAATCCTGTTAATAAACAAATTTCAACTTTGCAGACCGAAAAACTTGAAAATGAACTGTTGAAAAACTATCCTGCAATAAAGTCAGTAGAATGTTATATCACTAATTCTAAAATGATGTTTGTAGATATTGTCCAGCGCGAGCCGAAATTTCGCGTGATGACCGGTGCCGAAAATTATTATGTTGATTCCGAAGGAAAAACTTTCTCTTCTGCAACAAATTCCTCTTCGTATGTACCTGTTATTTCGGGGAATGTTACAAAAACATTTGCTACCGAAAAACTGCCTCCTTTAATTAATTTTATTGAAAAAAATAAATTCTGGAATGCACAAATTGAACAAATTTATGTTACCGATAAACAGGACATTGAACTTGTCCCACGAGTTGGTGGTGCTATTATTCTTTTTGGCGATTTGACAGATATTGAAAAGAAATTTGATAAACTTCAAACGTTATATTCTGAAGGATTTTCTGTTATCGGATGGAACCGTTATAAAACTATTGATTTGAGATTTAAAAATCAGGTGGTCTGTACCAAAAACGATGAATAGCGGAATAGTGATTAACTCAATAAATAAATGAAAAAACGGTTAAAACAGAATACTCGTTTTAATTTGTGTACATTAGCGTGCGATTTCTATACAGCAATTAATGGAAAGCAAATATTTAAATAATTTACCAAATACTCCTACATTTCGAGCAATGGGAATTATTGTCGCTATCGGTATTGTCTTTGGCGATATTGGAACATCTCCGCTCTATGTGATGAAGGCAGTCATGAATGCTCTTCCGCATAATCGTCCCGACTATATTATTGGAGCAGTATCTTGTGTAATTTGGACGTTGACTCTGCAAACTTCTATCAAGTACGTACTTATTACACTTCGCGCCGATAATCATGGGGAGGGAGGGATTCTTTCTCTGTTTGCTATTATCCGCAGGAAATATCGCTGGGCATATATTATCGCAGCAGTTGGTGCTGCTACACTGCTTGCTGACGGAGTGATCACCCCATCTATCACTGTTATTTCGGCCATTGAAGGACTGACAAATGTTTATCCATCTACTCCCGTTGTAATTGTGGCTGTCGGTGTAATTATTATCCTGTTCGCCATGCAACCATTTGGAACTGCTTCGCTTGGACGATATTTCGGACCGATTATGCTTATATGGTTTATCTTATTGGGAACATTCGGATTAGTCCAATTCACAGAGTATTTACCCATTGCAAAAGCATTTAATCCATATTACGCTTTCATCTTTTTAAAATCATCTCCACAAATTTTGATAATTTTAGGAGCCATTTTCCTTTGTACAACAGGAGCTGAGGCATTATATTCCGACTTGGGACACTGTGGGTTACACAATATCAGAGCATCATGGATTTTTGTAAAGATAACCTTAATTCTCAATTATCTAGGGCAGGGGGCATGGGCAATTACTCATGCAGATACAATTGTTCCTAATATCAATCCTTTTTTTGAGATAATACCATTTTGGCTCTATATACCAGGGGTAATTATGGCTACATTAGCCGCTATTATTGCCAGTCAGTCATTGATAAGCGGATCGTTCACGGTAATTTCCGAAGCCATTTCATTAGGTCTTTGGCCTAACATAAGAATAAAATATCCAACCGACTTAAAGGGTCAAATGTTCATACCCAGCATTAATTATTTATTAATGATTCTATGTATAATGACAGTTTATATATTTCGTTCTTCTTCCAACATGGAGGCTGCATACGGTCTGTCAATTACTATTACAATGTTAATGACCACTATACTTTTATTTTTGTATATGAGAATGAAGGGAGTGAAATTATGGAGATCAATACCGATTACTTTATGCTTCCTTATTATAGAAAGCGGATTTTTAATAGCCAACAGCTTTAAATTCTCTCATGGTGGTTTTATCACCATTTTGATTGCTGGAATATTGTTTTTAATGATGTATATATGGTTCAATGGACACAGTATTAAAAACCACTGTGTTACCTACGAAAAGGTTGCCCCAATAATTCCCATACTTAATCAACTGAGTCTGGATACTCAAGTGCCAAAATATACCACGCATCTGATTTATGTCACCCGTGCAAAATATAAAACCGATATTGAAAGTAAAATAGTTTATTCGCTAATCAACAAACAACCCAAAAGGGCAGATACTTACTGGTTTGTTTATTTAAGGCGCAGTGATGATCCTTACAAATTTAAGTACGATATAACTACATTTGTGAAAGGAAAAATTTTCCGCGTAGACATTAAATTGGGTTTCAAATTAGGATTTCATGTAGATGATTATTTGCGAAAAATTGCAGATGTAATGGAACATAAAGGAGAAGTAGATATGTTGAGCCGTTATCCTTCATTACGTCAAAGTCATATACGTGGTGATTTTCGCTATGTGGTGGTTGAACGCATTATGCGCAATAGCTTTAGTTTGCCATTTTATAAAAAAGCCATTTTATCAATTTATAGCACAATTAAAAGATTTACTACCTCTGATGCTCAGATTTTGGATTTAGATCCGTCAAATGTGACGGTAGAACTTGCTCCTCTCGTAAGAAAAGAAGCATGATTCTTATGTCCCTTATCCCGCATTATTCATGTGAGGTAGCGCTTTATTTTCTTTTCCTGTTCTGTCAGTTTGAACATTTATGAGGAATTCTGACCATTCAGTTTCTAAAATCGGTTGTTTATTTCTAAAACAAGCGATTTTATATAATTTACAAAAAGTATTTACATAAATAAATGCCATAAAGTATTAATATTCAATGAAATAGGAATACATTATGTGTAACCTTCAATTACGATTTATATAATATTGAAATATCTCCATTATACTTCCATTTTTCACGTCTGGGCATAGTTTCCCCTTTCCCAGATTTTAAACAATCAGTAAAAATAAACCCAACTTAATTTTAACACAAAGTTCTTCGCAAGGAAAGGAGTTTTTGTCATTGCTGTAAAAGTCGCAATCACTCATTTATCTATTTTCGTTTCGTAATCTATTTTTGTTGTAAAAAAAAAATGTATTATATTTGCAAAAATTTTACGAATTTTGTAACAAATTGATTTTATATAAATCGTAATTGAAGGTTACACATAATGTATTCCTATTTCATTGAATATTAATACTTTATAGCATTTATTTATGTAATTAATTATTAGAAATTATATAGAAACAAAAAAATAGACAATTTACAATAATTTTAGACAAAATCGTCTTTTTTTATCATAAAGTTAAAACTTTCATAATATTTAATATTTTTTTTATAAATCAAAAAATAATTTAAAAAAAATGAAATCAAAAAACCTTTTTCTTGCAATAGCAACCGCTGTTTTGCTATTGAGTAATGGTGCATTTATGAACGCACAGGTAACGGTGGGGAGTGATAAAACCCCAGAGAGTTTTTCAATTTTGGAATTGGTAAGCAGCACGCACAACGGTATGCGGTTGCCGCAAATGACCACAGAGCAGCGTGATAATATGGCAGACGCTGTTTTTCAAGCAAGCGTAGAAGCATGGGGCTTGCAGATTTTCAACACCACTACGCACTGCGTAGAAACTTGGAACGGCTCGGCATGGATTACACAGTGTGCATATACATCTCTTGATTGTGTTGATGTACCAGACCAACCAAGCGCAATAACAGGAAATATCGTTATAACCAAAAACACTGCCGGTTTGATTTATTCGGTAAATTATGTAGAGGGTGTAACTTATGCATGGACAATACCATCCGACTGGGCAATAACAAGTACGTCGGGCAATGGAAGTTCCATAACCGTTACAGCGGGTATTGCCAGCGGAAAAATCACCGTAACGCCAAGCAATGCTTGCGGAGAAGGAACGGCAAGTATATTGAATGTTAATGTTGGCTGCATTGTGCAATCGACTTTAACTGCTCCTCCTTACAATGGTTATGTTACTTTTATGTGTTACAACTTGGGGGCATCTGAAAATGTGCAGTCAATGACGCCTGTTGAGCAGGCAAACTGGACTACGCCTGATGATAATTACGGCGACCTGTACCAATGGGGACGCCAGACAGACGGACATCAATTGCGCAGTAATACAATTGCTAATGGTGGAGTTGTGAATGGCGGAGGAGGAGCAAGAAATATTCCTTATGATTCCAATTCACAAATTCCGGTTGGTGATGACTGGTATGGTAAGTTTGTTTATTTCACAGGTGGTATAAGAGATTGGCATGGTAACGATGCCACTTCTACCAAAGTTTACAGGAATGATGCTCTTTGGAATATTGGTAGTGAGAGTTCTCCCAAAAAAGCGGGCGGAGATCCTTGCCCTGACGGTTGGCGGGTTCCTACCCAGATAGAATTGCTAAGTATATTTAAAAATGATGCTGATTTCGGCAATAGTTACCCTCCAAGTGATGCTACCACTAATACATGGACATGGAACACTTCCGGTACTCCCGGTTGTCTAATAAAACCTTCCGGCAGTAGTGAAGCCACGCTCTTCCTGCCTGCCGCAGGGGAACGTGTTGGTACCACCAATGATTTTATGTATGTGGGGGCAAACGGGTACTATTGGAACAGTTATACTAATAGTTCATATTCCTACGTATTCTTCGAAGGTGGAAATGGTACTCCGTCTGTGGTCGTGAACCCGCTTTATTTCGTGAGCCGCGCCTATGCTCTTAGTGTGCGCTGCGTGGTGGAATAAAAATTTTTAAAATAAAAAATGATTGTAGAGATGCAAAAGGTTGTGTCTCTGCTTTTTAAAGGCTTAGTTCAAAGGCATTTCACAAATTACACCTCTTTTGTTTGCCATTTTTATCTTGTTGCTCTTACAAACTCATTTTATATGTATTGCCTTATAATATGTTATAGGATTGTCAACCCGCATTATTCATCAAAACTTTATAACTCACTTGTTTTGTGATAGTTATAGAAAAATCAAATACCCAATTTTTGGGAATCATAAAAACAAGCATATTGATTGATTTTCAACGGAAAAAGAGAAGTCCATGGTATAATGCGGGTTAAGGAGTGACTAATAATCTAAAAAAATTGTAGAGACGCAATCTCTTGCATCTCTACAAATTCATAAAATATTCAGATTATTTTTAGTGATAATCCTGTTTCGTATGTTACTCTTTTATGAATTTCTCCACAATAGAATTTTTATTATTAACAATTTTGAGCATATACATACCCGACGTTAAATCCGAAACTTTTATCGATTTTCCCTCAAAATTATCCTGATGATAAACCACTTGTCCTGTCATATCAATTATTTCTATAATATCAATACTTTTCCACGGATAATTAATGTACAGGTCTTTTTGTACAGGATTAGGAAATACTGATATTTGAGACAATGTAACATTATCAATACCTGTGGCGCCTATTCCAATTACATAAGGATTGGACGGAGTACCGTAAATAGCATCAGCAGCAAATTGCATAGCCGAATTATTGGCATCGTACTCATTTCCGGTTGCGTGGTCATACACTTTCAATGTTATCGATTCATTGCCATTGCCGTAAATCATCAAATAACCGATATATTTATCCAAACTTTCTTCATATTGCAACATAACCGAACCGCGGCAGTCATTTCCGCTGAAAGCGGCTATTTCTATCATATCGCTGCGGACTTCCTGATTGTCGTTTACAACCATTGCGGTCATAGTCATATTGTTTGAAAAATTATTTGGATTTACTGTCCAATTCATATCGGCAGGTTCGTTTGCGGCAGGAACTAATTCAATTACGTTTTGCATTGGATTGGTTGATGGATAAATAAAACTTTGCGAAGTTGCATTGTTTGAATAATACATATAACCTTTACCTTGCTGCATATATGTCAAACTGCCTATCCAGCCGCTCGCTCCCATATAAGTAGCATAATTGGTCTGTCCTTTTATCATATCGCCCGTTTGTGCATTCATTCCAGCCAAAGCGCTTTGTACAGGCAAAGAAAATGACGGTATGTATCCAATCCAGTTCCAGCCCTGTACAATCGGTATTAAAGTTGTTGCGGGGTCGGCGTATTGTCCGAGCAAGGATAATGTGCAGTCGCTATTTACTTTAACTGAATACATTTCCTTTTCGGAAATATTATCAAGCATTCCCATCCAGTTTGGTTGCTGTATGTATGCGGCGTGACCTTTGATAAGTTCTCCCGTATTAGCAAGAGACGATTTCATTTGATTGAGGATAGAAGGATTATCGTTCAATACATTTGCCGAAATCCAATTCCAGCCATTTTTAAGCGGAATATCCTGTCCTACAAGGTTAAGCGCATTGAATATCACAGGATTAGCCGGACTACCCAATATTGTGGATGGTGCAAAATGTATTTCGCCTATCGAAGTTTCCAATTGAGGATAAATATGCCCTGTGGAAGCATCCCAAAGTTTGAAAGTCAATGGTTGGTTGATGTCCCCAGAGTTACCGTAAATATCTGCAAATGTAAAGTAGGCGTTATATGCATCCACATATTTTGGAGAAGTTATGCCTACGCACACATCGTTTATAAATGCGCCCAAACGGTCGTATGTATCTTCCTGAAATACGCCTGCAATCTGAATTTGTCCGGTAATGTTCATTGAAGATTCAAAAGCATTCGGATTCACCGTCCAGTCGGGAAGTTGACCTGTTACTTTTACCTGTACGGGCAAAATTTCGGTAACTCCATTGCCGCTTGAAAGCCCAACGGCTGTTTCGTAATTTCCTATATTGATGCCTTGATTAACAGTGAAAGTCAGGTCTTTGTTTGCCAATGGCTGCAAATTTCCGATGCTGCTGCTTACGGTTAGCCAAGTCGGGAGATTATCGATGGAATAACTTAAAGTTGTTCCGCCTGTGTTCGTCATCCTTGCCGTGAATGTAACCAAATCTCCTGCCTGCATTGTGATATTTACAGGGTCGGCATCCCAACGGAGCGCATTACGATTGACAAATGCAGTCCAACTTTCAGTATTGCTCTTGTTGTTGTGCATATCATAAACATCACTAACGCTCAGAGTAAGCGCAGTTCCTTCTACACGGGCAAAATAAGCGGGGTCAAGCGTGAAGACAATTTTATTGCTCGAAGCAACATAGGTGAATGGAACATTTTCCACAGGGCGAACATCTTTTACCGACATTGCCGTTGTGGAAAAGTCGGTTGCCGTTCCTGCCGCCGTATTGTTATCACCGGTTGCAAAGTTTGCATTCGTTGGAGTTACCGTAATTAAACCATTTGATTGTTTTGTATAGGTCTCAAATGGATAATATGCCTCCAATCCTGCCTCATTGCCATTGAGTTTGCTGTTTTGGTTCAACAGGATGCCGTCTGAGGTAAGAGCGCTGTTCCAAAGCCGTATTTCATCAAAGTAACCTGCAAAATACTGACCGAAAGTATTCGGCTGCGTATGTTTTGCTCCGAAATAATAATATCCGCTTCCCATAGTGCCGAGCATACTTTCTGCAAATGTCGCAGCCGTAACGCCGTCAATATAGACATTAACGTTTCCGTTGCGCCTTACCGACATTGCGATATGATGCCATTTGGCGTCTATCAGATTGGCATTCGTCAACACTTGATTCTCTGTTCCGTCTGCCTGGTAAAGCGTCAGTCCGCCGTTGGCATTAACGCCGATGCTGCCGTTATCAGCGCTGAAGATTGTCTGGTTCGGCTGGCTGTTGCCTGCGCTTCTGAACCAAAATTCAAGCGTCAAATCGCTAAAAATATCCAAAGGATAAGTAGAAACAGGAATAGAGAAGTAGTTGTTACTGGTTTGTTTAGCATAACCTGACGGATAAATATACCAGTCGGAATTATTCAACAGCAGGTTTCTTGAACGGGCTTTGTCTAAGGCAAAAGTACCTGTTCCTTCATCAAGCGCCCAATAACCGATAAGTCCATATTCGTTGCCTGTTTTTGACACGCTTTTACCTGCCGAAGCATCCGCCTGTGTCCGATTAACGCCGTAGAAATTCAATTGTGCAACATCTCCGCTAAAGCCGTTGTTCTCTGCCATATTGTTGCCGACAACCAACATTCCCTGTGTTTCAGGACTTGCAGTAAATGATTTATTAGTGAATAAAGTATTGGTTATTGCACCTTCAAATTCGTAAACCGAAACGGCATTACTGCTGCGGTCATAAGCCATAGCGATATATTTCCACGTATCATCATTGGCAACAGCATTTACCGATGTGTAACTTTCACTGCCGATTGTTACGACCGCTCTGCCTGTTGCATCAAATCCGAGTGAAACAGGATTGTTGTTTGAGCCGTAGGCAAACAATGTTCCTGCCGAGTTTACATCGCGTTTAAACCATGTTTCAATGGAGAATGAACCGTTTGTAAAAATCGGAAGTTCGGTTTTTGCCGCCTGCGTTCCTGCAAAAGCAAGCCCTACATTCGGTTCTGCAATCGGTTGTGCGTTCAATACTCCTGTGATGCTGAAATTGTTTTGCGTCAGCATACCAGTTTGAATATCCTTATTGAAAGTGATTGAGAGTTCATCTCCCGTACCGAGAATACCGCCTGCAGGCGAAGGAGCGCCGAGAGAAACAGGACGCTGCATATCTTTATAACCTGTTACCGCATCTGTGGTATAAGTTGAAAGCGGGTCGCCAACAATGGCATTGCCCACAATATTTACCGAAGCGGTAGTGGCGCGGAGTTCATACGCTCCGTCTGCCGAAGGCGTTTTCCAAGGATAAACAATTTCTGCCCGCGTTCCAATATCCTCTTTCGTACCTTGTGCGTTTGGATACAAAGCAGAAGGATAGAAAGTTGTTATTGTATTCCAAGTGGGTGAACTTGTCGGACGATATTCCAATTTTATGTAACCGAAATTCGGGAAATTCACATCATAATTTGCAATGGTAATATTGAGCGTATCGCCTGTCTGACTGTCAGCATTCAGAATCCAGTTATTGCTTGGCGAAGTAATTGCCACATCGCTGCATGCGGGTACAAAACTTGCAGAAACGTAAGCGGTGTCCGCAATAACATCTCCTTCGCACTGCGAGCGCAGAATAAGCCCGATATTATTGTAAGTGTCTGCTGTTCCTTTTTCCAGCGTGAGTGTTTTTTGTAAAGTAGAGCCGGCGGTTACGAGGAAGAGTTTGCCGTCTCCGATAACGCCGCCGTCTATTTTAAGAATAGCGCCATTGGGATTAGTATTCTCATCTACAGCAAGTTGATACCAAATATTATCTCCCGTTTCCGATTCGTTTTGCAAAGCAAGCGTATATGTAGCGGCACGGTTAGATGGCACATTGATTACTTGCGGTGTGCTTGAAACCGAAATTTTCGGCACCTCAATCTGCATTGTGGCTTCGTCCAAAGCGGTTCCCGGCTGATAATATTTTGTAACATTACCGCCTTCATACGGGCAGGCAGTACGTCCGCCGCGCGTTTTGAACGCAAAAGTTCCTGACGGCGTCATACCGTAATCAACAGTTATTTGCTCGTTGCTGCCCTGTAAGGTAAAGCCCGAAGAGATGGACGTTTCCGAAGAGGTGCCTGTTGTAATGTCGCTTTCGCCGACAATTTCCGCTTTCACTTCAAGTTCCAAACCGATACCCATAATGTCTCCACCTGTCTTCAATCCAATAGTTGGGCTAATCATAATATGGTAAGTATCCGTTGAACTTGTAGATGCAGACGAAGTTTTTGAATATTGAATAGATGCTCCGCTGCCGAAACTGTAGTTGCCCAATTTGGTCATCTCCACTTTTTCCTGTTCATTTTGGGCAAGCACATTTATCCACCCGTTTATCTGGTTATTAAAATACATCACGGAGTCAACCGTAAATTTTGTCATATCATAACCATCAGGGAAATAAATTTTATAACTTGGTCCGCTATCGAAATGTTCAGGTGTAGAGGCGTCTGCTCCAAATACGGGGTCGGTATTTAATTTGCCGAAATTAGCGTTCGACTGCGGCAAATTCGATACATATACAGGACTTGTAATAGAGGCAGTATTTGGTTGTGGTGTTCCGAAAGGTTTAAGCAATGCTGCCAAACCTAATTGCCATTTTGGAATCATTATCTGTTCAATATCGCTCTGAGTAAATGCGAAACGGGTATCAAAAGTTTGTCCGTATGCAAGCGAAACAGAAGGCGCAATAGAATAATCGCCCTGAGTGGTAAACGCATTACCGCTGCTCTCATCTTCAAATTCGTTCACATAATTTTTCTGAATTGAAATTCCATTTGTCAAACCGTAGAGAATATTTGTAGAATTACCGATAAATACATCTCCTCCTGCTCCCACATAAGCGGGGTCGCTTGAAGTTTCAAAACGTTCCGTAAATGTGGTTGTCTGAGAACTTTCCGTTGCATTGGTATATTTGAATTCAGTTTTTAAACCCGCACTAACGTCTAATGTGGTCTCTTCTTCAGTAGTAACGCCTGCACCTAATCCAACCCAACTAATTATTTTAGGACCCAGAGAAGCCGTCAAGTTTGTCTCGGTATTTGCGCCCACGCCAAGCGAGAGTCCTGACGTTGAAGAGATGGTAGTTCCCTGTTCTATAAATGAACTGCTGCTGTTTCCCGGAGGGTCGCGCAAAACGGTTGTAATCTGGTCGGGACCGGCGGTCATAAAATCCGTGCCGGTAGTCCTGTCGCCAAGATGCCATGCCGTTATCGGAGCAGTCCCCATATCCCAATAGTAACTTACAGCGCCGAGATTGAGCGTAGCAAAAAAGTTATTTGTGCCGGTCGTTAAATTAGGAGGTCCTGCCATAAATTCATAAACCGCCCTGCCCGTACTGTCCATTGGAATCGGAGAAAGATTTTGATTCAGGTCTATATCATTGCTCATATTGACGCTGCCGCTTGTTACCGGATATTGTACCGTTACTGCAGGGTCGGAAACATAGTTGGTATATTTTTCATAAGCAGACAAAAGGAAATCATAAATCGTACCCTGACGGAAAAGCGGTTGTCCGAAAAGATAACTCCTGTCGGTTTCATTATATAAATCCAACGTATCGTTAGTGTTTGTCAAATTATCAGTTACTATATAATTTTTATCGCCGAAATAAGATACCGTATCGCCATTAACCATTTCTTTGACGCTAAAAGTAGGCGTTGCCTGATAATAATAAGTCCATTTTGAATTGTAACGGACAGTATCCGATTTGGTTGAATATTCCCAGTGGTCAACTGTTCCCGGAACGTTGGCAACGAAAGTTGAATCAGTCCATGTGCGGACGCTCGTTTGTAAATAACTTGCATCAGGAACAACAGTAGAGGTGAGGTCTATCATCTCATTGTTGT